>ENA-OSET01004904-OSET01004904.1-sediment-metagenome-genome-assembly--contig:-NODE-4904-length-11596-cov-3.462974_pt1 | contig 11596 bp, 9 predicted proteins | sample MGYA00237882_ERZ534229 | MGnify/ENA primary metagenome ERZ534229 (study PRJEB26408, sample SAMN06266212) | sediment metagenome | isolation source: Hudson Canyon methane seep mesocosm | place: USA:Hudson...
GTGGCCAGACTTTTCAAGGAGGAATACAGTGTCGTTGTTTTACCCGAACCCGTGGGGCCTGTAACCAATACAATACCATGGGGCCGCTCAACCATATCTTGCCAGCGTTTATAATCATCGCCCGTCAAACCCAGCTCACTGAAACTGCGAAGCAAGACATCGGGGTCAAATATCCGCATCACCAGCTTCTCACCAAAGGCCGTGGGCAGGGTCGATAGTCGCAGCTCAACCTCGCTGCCATCCGCTCGCTTGGTTTTAATCCTGCCGTCTTGGGGTTTTCTCTTTTCAGCCACGTTCATTCGACCCAGCACCTTGATCCGGCTGGTGACGGCGGTTGCGACCTGGATGGGCAGCTCGTAGACCGGGTGAAGTACACCATCGATACGAAAGCGCATTTTCCCGAGCTCTCGGCGTGGCTCTATGTGGATGTCACTGGCACGCTGATCAAAGGCATACTGGAGCAACCAATCGACGATATTCACAATGTGCTGATCATTGGCCTCCGGGTCTTTCAAAGTACCCAATTCAAGCAGTTGCTCAAAATTGGTTGCCGCCGAACTGGCCTTGAGACCGGTGGCGCCACTGATCGATTTGGCCAAGGTATAGAATTCAACCTGATGTCGCTCGATATCTGCAGGGTCTGCAACCACTCGCCGAACCGCACGGCGGGCAACGTGCTCCAACTGAGGTTCCCAGCCCGTGATAAATGGCTGAGAACAGGCCACAACCACCTCGTCGGGGCTCACTTCGACACACAAGATATTGTGGCGTTTGGCAAAGGCGAAAGACATGACGGACGTTACGGCTGTCACATCGATTTTAAGAGGGTCTATATAATAGACAGGTAAACCACTTTTCTGGGAAAGCCACTCGGTCAGTGCAACTCCATCGAGCATTTTACCCGGGCGTTTGAGATCTTCCAGTTGCTGCAGCGCGATATAAGACAGGGGGTGCATAAGCGCCTGTTCTTTGGTGCGAGTGGTCCCTGATAAGACATTGGCGTCAGACTGACTGATATGGCCATCGGCGACGAGATCATAGAGAACATTGCGCAAATCCAAAATGCGCTCACTTGCCGCTGCAGTTGCCATACTTAGTCCTTGTAGTTTATGCCTGGAATCCATGGAAATTGTATCTCGAATCTCCGCACAACAACACTAATTACAGGGTTATTACGATACGAATAAACCCCTCGAACAGTTTTCTCTGTCGAGAGGGTGACGGGAGTCTCACTTGCCCATATACTGCGCCCTTCTATCGCGAAAGGGCCCTGTTATGGCTATATCCAGTCCGTTTTCAAAAATGTTTGGCAGCTCGCCAATCAAACCGATGCAAGAACATATGAAAGTAGCCCGCGATACGGCGGCTCAGCTCATACCCTTTTTTGAAGCCGCTATCGCCGACGATTGGGTAAAAGCGGACAAGATTCAGCAGAAAATAGCAGAACTTGAAAACGATGCCGATAAACTGAAAAAAGCCCTTCGCCTGCAACTGCCCAAAAGCCTCTTTTTGCCGGTGCCGCGCTCAGACCTGTTGCAACTGCTGTCTATGCAGGATCGTATCCCGAATCGCGCCAAGGATATTGCCGGCATTATGCTGGGCCGCGAGATGGGTTTTCCGAAACCGCTGCAAAAACCCATGTTAGGTTTTGTCACCGCCGCCGTCGCCACCAGCGAACAAGCTCTCAAAGCCATTAACGAACTGGATGAACTGCTGGAAGCCGGATTCAGCGGCAGAGAGTTAAAGATTGTTGAGAAATTAATCAAAGAACTCGATTCTCTGGAAAACAAAACCGACAAATTACAAATTAAAATACGGGCCACCCTGTTCAAGCTGGAAGCAGACTTGCCGCCTGTTGATGTCATGTTTTTATATCGGATCTTTGAGTGGGTAGGCGACCTTGCAGATCGCTCTCAGGCGGTAGGTAGTCGTCTTCAGATGCTGTTAGCTCGCTGACGAACCCGTAAAGATAACAATTAAGAGTAGAGAAGTATGAGCATAATTGCAGAGTATGGCCCGATACTGTTGATCATGGCCTGTGTTTTTGGTGTTTTTATGGCTTGGGGCGTCGGCGCCAATGATGTTGCTAATGCCATGGGCACATCCGTGGGATCCGGCGCATTGACCGTCAAACAAGCGATCCTCATTGCCATGATTTTTGAGTTTGCGGGGGCTTATCTCGCGGGTGGCGAAGTGACCTCCACCATCCGCAAAGGCATTATTGACCCTGGAATATTCACCGATACACCAGAGCTTCTGGTCTATGGCATGTTGTCCGCTCTTCTGGCGGCCGGCACATGGCTATTGGTTGCCAGCACTCTCGGTTGGCCCGTCTCTACAACCCACTCCATTGTAGGTGCCATCGTGGGTTTTGCTGCGGTTGGTATCTCGGTCGACGCGGTGGCCTGGGGCAAAGTGGGCACAATTGTGATGAGCTGGGTGGTGTCTCCTGTACTTGCAGGCACTATGTCCTTTGGTCTGTTCCGTTCCGTACAATGGTTAATTTTAAATAAACCAGACCCCTTTGAACAAGCCAAGCGCTTCATTCCAGTTTACATGTTTTTGGTCGGGTTCCTTATCGCGATGGTAACCATTCTTAAAGGCTTGAAACACGTCTTTAAAGATATTGGTTTTATTGTCAGCTTTGTCGATGCCATCATGATTGCCGCCGCTGTGGGTATACTGGTAGCGCTCATTGGCAACTATTTCCTCGGACGAATCCAGAAAGATGAAAAGGCTGAAGTTAACAATCGCTTTGCCAACGTAGAACGGGTATTTGCGGTACTCATGGTCTTTACGGCCTGCGCAATGGCCTTTGCCCACGGCTCAAACGATGTTGCCAATGCTGTTGGCCCAATGGCCGCTGTGATTAGCATCATCAATACTGGCACCGTGACTGCAAAATCAGCCATGCCCGCTTGGGTATTGTTGCTAGGTGGCGCGGGTATCGTGGTCGGTCTTGCCACTTATGGTGTCAAAGTAATGGCCACCATCGGCAAGAGAATTACCGAGCTGACACCCAGCCGCGGTTTTGCTGCGGAGCTTGGCGCCGCGGCTACTGTTGTATTCGCCTCGGGTACAGGCTTACCGATTTCAACCACGCACACCCTGGTGGGCGCAGTGCTGGGTGTGGGCATGGCCCGCGGTATCGGTGCGCTAAACTTGCGTGTGATCAGCACAATCTTCATGTCTTGGATCGTGACCCTGCCTGCAGGAGCTGGTCTGGCTATTATTTTCTTCTTCTTGTTCAAAGGCATTTTTTCAGCCTAGACACTGCACTCACAGATCATCCTCTCACAGGGACGGAGAGGGTCTTGCCACAAATCGACTTAGTGCTATACCCCGCTACATCCTTTCGGCACAATAGAAGCCACTTTGTATCAGGATAGTGTGTTATGGCCTCTTTGGATTATCGCTCCCAACTCACGCAACTTGTGGCAGCAGCCTCCGTCAGCTGTGCCACCCCTCGCTACGACATGGGTAATATTGAAGTCATCAACCTATTGGCAGAATGGCTGCGGGATTTAGACTTTCAAATCGAAATAATCCCCATTGCCAATACCACCGATAAAGCCAATTTGATTGCGACCCGTGGCACGGGACCCGGCGGCCTGGTGCTGTCCGGCCACGCTGATACCGTCCCCTATGACGCCGACCGCTGGCAGCAAGACCCCCTGAGCCTGACTGAAAAAGACAATCGACTCTACGGCTTGGGCGCCACCGATATGAAGGGCTTCTTCCCGGCTGCTATTGCCGCCGCCGAAGCGTTTAAAGACCAGGCTCTGAAGCAACCTCTCATTATTCTGGCGACAGCTGACGAAGAGAGCTCTATGAGTGGCGCCCGGGCCTTGGCGGAAATGGGAGCTCCGCTGGCACGTTATGCAGTCGTTGGAGAACCTACCGGCCTGCGACCCATCCGGATGCACAAAGGCATTATGATGGAAGCCGTGCATGTGAGGGGCAACGCGGGTCACTCGTCAAATCCGGCACTGGGCAACAATGCACTGGAAACCATGAATGCAGTCATGGGGGAATTGCTCACTTTCCGCCATGAACTACAACAGCGTTATCAAAATCCAGGTTTTGACGTTAATGTACCCACTCTCAACCTCGGCTGCATACACGGTGGTGACAATCCCAATAGAATTTGTGGCCAATGCGAATTACATTTTGACCTCAGGCCACTGCCCGGCATGGACAATGAAGAACTCCACCAAAGCATTGCCCGGAGAATCCAACCTCTGGCGGAACTTCACGGCTGCGATGTCACCCTATCGTCTCTATTTGGAGGAGCGCCCGCCTTCGAACAGGAAGCAACCTCACCCTTAATACAGGCCTGTGAAAAATTAACGGGCCATGTTTCTTCCAGTGTTGCATTTGCAACAGAAGCACCTTTCCTGCAGTCACTGGGAATGGAAACCGTGGTTATGGGGCCGGGATCCATCGATCAGGCCCACCAACCCGATGAATTTATCCCTCTTGACCAGATAAACCCGGCAATAGAAATATTAAAGTCGCTCATCAGACAGTTTTGTTTATAAGCTTTTATCGGTAAGCTTGTGTTTTTAAGCACACACTGAGAACACACGTGAGTCACAGCACCCAGGATTACGTTAAGTGGTTTAGGCAAGCATCTCCCTACATCAATGCTTTCAGAGGCAAGACCTTTGTCATCATGTTGCCAGGGGACGCCATCCAGCATGCCAATTTCGCCACCATTATTCACGACCTGGCGCTGCTCAATAGCCTGGGCGTTAGGCTTGTGATTGTTCACGGCGCTCGCCCCCAGATTGAAGCACGATTAACATCACGCGCTACTGACAGTATTTTTCATCGGGGGCTGAGGGTAACCGAAGCCGACGATATTCCCCTTATCGCACAGGCGGTGGGCGAAGCCCGAGTGAGCATAGAAGCCGCTCTTTCTACCGGTCTGCCTAACTCCCCTATGCACGGCGCTCACCTGAGGGTTAGCTCTGGGAACTACATTATTGCTAAACCCCAAGGGGTTATCGACGGTGTCGACCTAATGCATACGGGAAAAGTCAGACGTGTGGATACCAATGGTCTCACGACATCACTGCAAAACGGTGACATCGCCCTGGTATCTCCTCTGGGTTATTCTCCAACCGGCGAAATATTCAACCTTTCCTATGCCGATGTTGCGACACAAATTGCCATCAGCCTTCAGGCGGAAAAACTCATTTGCTTCACTGAAAGTGAAGGCCTGGTCGACAATGACAGACAACTCAGACGGCAGCTAACTCTGGATACCTGCACGCAGCAGATTGCCCAGCTGGAAAATAACCCGGCAAAGGGTATGCGACTGGCCCTTACAGCCTGTCTGCAAGCCTGCCAACAGGGTATTCCCAGGGGGCAAATTGTCTCCTTTACGGAAGATGGCGCCCTGCTAAAAGAGCTGTTCACTCGGGACGGCGCAGGCACCATGGTCTATGCCGATATCTATGAACAAACCCGCTCTGCCTGCATCGACGATGTGGGGGGCATTTTGGAATTGCTTGCGCCCCTGGAAGCAGAAGGCGTGTTGGTTCGGCGTTCAAGGGAAGTGCTTGAAACCGAGATTGACCGGTTTGTGGTGATGGAGAAAGACAATACCGTCATTGCTTGTGCAGGGCTCTACCCGTTTGGGGATGACATCGCAGAACTTGCCTGTGTGGCAACACACACAGACTACCGCAAGGGCGGAAGGGCAGCAAAGCTGCTCTCTCACCTGGAAGAGGCAGCCAAAGAGGAAGGCATTAAACAGCTTTTTGTATTAACGACACAAACCGCCCATTGGTTTGCGGAACAAGGCTTCGTTTTGGGCAAATTGGAGCAATTACCTGACCAGAAGCAAGACCTCTATAACTTCCAACGCAACTCCAAGATATATTTCAAGCAGATACCTTAGTATGAAGGTGACGACCCGTCGTTAGCCTCCCCATATTCTGGTATGCTTTGCGCCCCAGATTTTAATCCTACGCAGAGGAAACACTATGCCTGCCTATCGTTCAAAAACCTCCACAGCCGGCCGCAATATGGCCGGTGCCCGGGCCCTGTGGCGTGCAACCGGCATGAAAGACGACGACTTTCAAAAGCCGATTATAGCCATCTCAAATTCCTTCACCCAATTTGTGCCCGGTCACGTTCACCTGAAAGACCTGGGGCAACTGGTGGCCCGTGAAATTGAAAAAGCAGGCGGTGTGGCAAAAGAATTTAATACTATTGCCGTGGACGATGGCATCGCAATGGGCCACGATGGCATGCTCTATAGCTTGCCCTCTCGCGATATTATTGCCGACTCAGTTGAATATATGGTCAATGCGCACTGCGCAGATGCCCTGGTGTGTATTTCCAATTGTGACAAGATCACACCCGGCATGCTCAATGCGGCCATGCGTTTAAACATTCCGGTTATTTTTGTCTCCGGTGGCCCAATGGAAGCCGGCAAAACCAAATTGCAGGAACACAAACTCGACCTGGTTGACGCAATGGTTATTGCCGTTGACGATACTGCATCAGACGAAAAAGTTGCGGAGTTTGAACGCAGCGCCTGCCCAACCTGCGGCTCCTGCTCAGGTATGTTTACCGCCAACTCCATGAACTGCCTGACTGAAGCACTGGGTTTGTCGTTACCCGGCAATGGCTCAACTCTGGCAACTCACGCCGATCGGGAACATTTGTTTTTAGAAGCGGGTCGACGGATTGTCGAAATCACAAAACGTCACTACGAGCAGGATGATTATTCAGTACTTCCTCGCAGTATTGCGAACGTCAGTGCATTCGAAAATGCCATGTCACTAGACATCGCAATGGGCGGGTCAACAAATACAATACTCCATCTGCTGGCAGCCGCCCAGGAAGGCGAAATTGATTTTACCATGGAGGACATTGATGCCCTGTCGCGGAAGATTCCTCAGCTTTGTAAAGTTGCCCCCAATACCCCCAAATATCATATGGAAGATGTACATCGTGCGGGCGGTGTTTTTGGCATACTGGGCGAGCTCAATCGTGCCGGGTTGCTTCGCGCAGAACTCCCAACGATACACAGCGCCACCATGCAAGAAGCTCTCGACAAGTGGGATATCATGGTGACAAAAGAAGAATCAGTTGTCCGCTTCTATAAAGCCGGGCCCGGAGGAATACCGACACAAACAGCGTTTAGTCAGAGCACCCGCTGGCCCAGTTTGGACCGCGATAGGGACGAAGGCTGTATACGAAGAATAGAAAGCGCCTTCAGTCTTGAAGGTGGACTGGCTGTTTTGACGGGCAATATTGCCGTCGATGGCTGTGTGGTTAAAACCTCCGGGGTAGACGAAAGCATCTGGGTCTTTGAAGGCAAAGCCTATGTTGTGGAAAGTCAGGATGATGCCGTACAAGATATTCTTGATGGCAAAGTCAAAGAAGGTGATGTTGTTGTAATCCGCTACGAAGGTCCCAAAGGTGGCCCGGGAATGCAGGAAATGCTCTACCCTACCAGTTATCTCAAGTCTAAAGGTCTTGGTAAAGCCTGTGCACTTTTAACTGATGGTCGTTTTTCCGGAGGAACATCTGGCCTCTCAATTGGACACGTATCACCCGAAGCAGCTGCAGGTGGAGCGATTGGCCTTGTCGAACACGGAGATATTATCAAAATTGATATCCCCAACCGATCGATCAATGTCGATGTTTCAGATACTGAGATGAACGAAAGGCGTCTAGCCAGAGAAGCCAAGGGTTGGAAACCAGCGGCACCAAGACCTCGCAAGGTGACAGCCTCTCTCAAGGCTTACGCGATGCTCGCAACCAGTGCCGACAAAGGCGCGGTTAGGGACTTGTCAAAGCTGGACTAAACAGCCAGACAAATTCCAGGCAAAAAAAAGAGCTGAAAATCAGCTCTTTTTTTTGTTTTAAGCGAAAGATTATATCTGCAGGGATTTGACCCGCTTAATTTCACTTTCACAGTAAACAATCCACTGCTGTGCAAACTTACGGCTGCGTTTGTCTTTCAAAGCACTCTTGAAAGAACTTACACACTTACCGTAACGCTTCAGGTTGGCATTCGCCATACCCTGCACAACATAGAGCTGATCGGGGCGCTTGATCTCACCACGTTTATGCGCTTTGTCTGCAGTGCTTAAAGCTTTTTTGTAGTTATCGCTGTCGAGGTAAATACCCGCCAAACGTGCGTACAAATCACCTTTCTTAGATTTGGCTGCCGCCTTTTCCATGACAGGAATAGACTTTTTAATTTCCTGCGCAAGACGCCAGGCAGTTGCGAGCAGCTCAAGGTTTTTGGAGGTATCTTCAATAACCTTGTCTTTAATGCCTTTCTCAACCACTACCGCAGCTTTATAGGGGTATTCTTCACCAAGATAAAGGTATGCCAGGTTCAGCATTTCTTTTTCTTTGTTCAAAGCACCCATAAGGCGAACGCCGTCCAGCATGTGCAGCTGATCTTTTTCACGTTCTACAGCACCATACATACCAGAGAGTTGCTTAAAGTATGTTGGTTTTGGATAGTGACGAACCATTTTCTCAAGAATCTTGATAACGGTTTTGTTGTCACCTTGGTCATAATACAAAGCACGTTGCAGTGAGTACCAGTTTTCCTTGGGTACCTTGCCTCTGTCTTCGTAATTCTTGACGGCGATGTTGACGTTAACCAACGCGTCCTTCATTTCTTCTATCGAATAATATGCCTGGCCCAATAGAATATAAGCATCTGCACCAACGATTGGCGACAGATCCATCCACTTTTTCAGGTTAACAATAGCGTTTCGATAATCTTCAACAACAAAGTACAACTGAGCAATGGTATAAAGCGTGCCCACTTCCAATCCCTGGGGAATGTCGGGGCTCTGCGCTACCACTAACTTGTAGTAACGAATCGCTTCTTTGTAGTTTTCAAGCGAGTAGTAAACAAAACCAAAGTAGTTATATAACTGTGCCAATTCGTAGCGATTCCATTTTCCGGTGTCGCGTTGAATATCCTTGAGCTCTTTCAAAGCCTCAGGGAAATTAGCCTTTGGTGTGGGTTTACCTTCAACTTCTTCCGGGCTGGTTAGCTCTTGCACTACAGCAAGTTTCTTAAATACTTTTTCACGCAAAGCAGGTGTTTTACGTGTCTTGTATTTGGGCTTTTCCGCCTCGGCCTCGGCTTCTGCTGCGTAAACAACTCCTGACTGGAAACTGTCTTGCGCAATAGCCTGCATCATCACATTGGTGATGGTTGGCGCCAACGCTAGTGGCGCCGCCAACAACATATGCCTGACGAGCTTTGTAACTGCCGCCGTCACTTTCATAGTCTTTCCCGTCATTTATTTCGCGATAGCAAAGGTGATTTTGTTACGTACACCCGGCACTTCAACCGGATCACCGTCGATTACTCTCGGCTTGTACTTAAACTTAAGTGCTGCCTTCGTTGCGGCTCTGTTGAATACGTTTTTGGGGTCTGCTTCTACAACAATGGGGTCGCGAACGGCGCCACTCTTGGTCACAGTAAACTCAACGATAACGTATCCTTCAATGCCACGTGACAAAGCACGGCGCGGATAAACCGGCTGTACCTTAACGATGGGCAAGTACTCTCCGTCCGATGAAAAACCACCGATGCCGCCAACTTTCAGATTAGCCGCAACTTTAGGTGCAGACATGTTGAGCGCATCTGGCGATATATCAGGCGTATCAAACTCAGGCTCTGGCATATCGGGTGGCGGCTCGTCTGGCTCATCCGGCTTCTCTGGTTTCTCGGTATCGTACTGGGTTTCAATTTCACGCTCTGGCATGTGAATGTCAGCAACCTTACTTTCTTCACCTTCTTCCGGAGCGACCATATTCGCTGCAATCAGCGAGTGCATCAAAAACAACAGGCCAAAGGTTGTGGCGATAGCCAACAACCCCGACACAATGACTCTTGCAAAATTCATAGCGCCCTACTTTCTCTCAGTAGCCACAGCAACATTGGTAACTCCAGCTTCACGTGCCGCATTGGTCACGATAGCCATTGTTTCAATATTTGCCTTGTCATCTGCCTGAATAACCAAAGTTCCCTTTGGATTTTCAGCATGCAGACGCTCGATTGTAGATTTCACCGCGCGCTCATCAATTTGATGTTTATCAATCCAAATTTCATTTTCGGATGTGACAGCCACCAAGATGTTCGCTTTTTTCTTTGGTTCTGCGGTGGACGCTTCAGGACGATTCACTTCGATACCTGCCTCTTTAATAAAAGAGGCGGTTACGATGAAGAAGATCAACATGATAAATACCACGTCCAGCATAGGCGTTAAATCAATGGCCCCTGTTTCTTCTTCAGATTTTTGCGGTTTCCTACTCATGGCTAATCTCTTAAACCAATAAATTCAGTAGCGATGTTCAGCCTTAGTGGTCCATTGTCAAATGGTCTGCAAACAGCTGATTTTCACGTTCCGCAGTACGGCTGATCCAGGTGTTACCAAATACGCCTGACAGTGCTGCAACCATACCCGCCATAGTCGGGATTGTTGCGCGGCTTACACCGCTTGCCATCGATTTAGCGTCACCGCCGCCGGTTACTGCTAATACGTTAAACACCTCGATCATACCTGTCACTGTGCCTAGCAGGCCCAGTAGCGGACATAGAGCAACCAGAGTTGCAACCATGTCCATATTGGTATTGATCTTCTCACTAACGCGAGAAATCATGGCGTAACGTACTTGGTGGGCATTCCAGGATTTGCGTTCTTTCCGCGCTTCCCAAGCATCCAAAGACACTTGCAGGTCCCTTTTCAGGGCACCTTTGTAATACCACACCCGTTCAAAAATCAGAGTCCACATGACAAAGGTCAGGAAGGAAATGTACTTAAGTACAGGCCCGCCCTGAGCCACAAAGGCGTCAATGGCTGCGAGAGCTTCCATTAATGCCAGCATGCCTTATCTCCTATTTACCCTCAGCGTTTTCAGCAATGATGCCAGCGCTCTGCTCGTCCAGTACATGGAGAACACGCTTAGCCTTGCCGTTAACGAGGGTGTGCATCAGAACAGTTGGGATGGCTACAACCAGACCCAGTACTGTCGTTACCAGCGCACCAGAGATACCGCCGGCCATTGCCTTAGGATCGCCCGCACCAAAGATGGTGATTGCCTGGAAGGTGATAATCATACCGGTCACCGTACCCAACAGACCCAGCAGCGGTGCAACCGCGGCGATGATCTTGAGCAGGTTCAAGCCTGATTCAATTGCTGGACGCTCTTTCAAGACAGCTTCTTCAAGCTTCAATTCGAGAGATTCGTTGTCCACGCCGGGATTGTCTTCAGCGATCTTCAACACACGACCCAGTGGGTTGTTGGTGTTGGCTTTCTCAGACTTCAGCTGTGAACTCACTTTGCTGCTAATACCAGCCAGTACAACGAAGCGGAACAGAGCCAGCAACATGGCGAAAACACCGACAGCAGAGATGATGTAGCCAACCAGGCCACCTTGATGCCAACGCTCTTCAATAGAAGGACTGTTGATCAGGGCTGCAAGGAAGGAACCACCAGAAGGACCTGTTGGGTCAGCACCAAAGACGCTGAAGCCACCAGTAGACGCTTCGAGAGCCGAGGCTGCAGACTGGAAGTCTGATGCTGGCTGACGGGT
>ENA-OSET01004905-OSET01004905.1-sediment-metagenome-genome-assembly--contig:-NODE-4905-length-11595-cov-6.023268_pt1 | contig 11595 bp, 8 predicted proteins | sample MGYA00237882_ERZ534229 | MGnify/ENA primary metagenome ERZ534229 (study PRJEB26408, sample SAMN06266212) | sediment metagenome | isolation source: Hudson Canyon methane seep mesocosm | place: USA:Hudson...
AAAACAACTGGTTGGTGGCGTTGGAAAAGTAATTACCTATATGTAGAAAACTCAAATGATGACAGTATGTCAATGCTAATTTATGATGCATTGCCTAACTAAATAATAAACACAGGCCTGTTGGTTTTTTGATATTAATTATGAAAATCAACAGTCTTTAAATCGAAAAGTAACTGAGTTATGAAAAAGAATCCATTTTTAATGCGAGTCGTAGTTGTGAGTATTATTGCTATTATTATTTGGCTTTTTTGGCCATCAATACCACATCCTATAACAACAGCAAATGAACACGTGATTAAACCATCTCAAATAAAAACTATAAACTTACCAGCAAAGATTATTAATCAGAGTATTCCGTTAGCCGTTAAAATAAAAAATATAACTTCTAACGACTCTGCAACTTTAGTTGCTAGAGCGTATGCTGAAGAATTAAACTTTCCACCGTATTCACAACCATTATCAGAGAATGATTTTGACCGTTTGAAACCAAACCATTTTAATCCACAATCTATTCCTGTAGATGATGATGGTAACGAAGTTACAGCGTCATTATCAAAATATCGTTATACCTACCCAGAACCGGTTTTAGCAACGCTTGCAGGAGAAAATATTGATAATGCCGAACTTCAACTTGTTGATATATCGACTGGAAAATTGATTTTAACCCAGATGTTTGAAAAGGGAGTAGATAACTGGCACGCACAATTTGAAGGAAAACAAAACTTTCCAATACAGCTGCAAGCAACTGTCAAAGCATTTGTTAATGGTAAAAGCGTGAGTATAGCATTGGCCCTTAAATATGTGGATTCTGTCGCTACATTGGAATATTTTGATTCAGCATTTAATCAGGATGCAGATATGGTATTAAAAGCTAATCTAACGATAAGAGAACAAGGTCTTTATAGAATACGGGCAAATTTATTTGATGCTAATCACCAACCCATTGCTCACTTAGTGAGTAAAAGAAAGCTTAATAAAGGTGATGGACATGTTGAGCTAAAAGCTCATCAATCCGTATTGAAAGAGAAAAAAGGCCCATTTTATTTATCTACATTTTCTGTAGAATTAATGTCACCAGCTCCTGGAAAACCTACAAAGTATGGGGATAGTGCGATTAAAGAACACGAGATTAAGAGTTTTGCAATTTCTAGCTTAAGTGAAGTGCCTTATCTACCTTCTGAACAAGAGCAACAGCGGTTATCATTACTAAAGAATATGGCTGAAGGAAAATGAATAAACAAAGGAGTTGAATGGATGAAAGGCATTATTGTAGATTAGGGGCCGATTTTCGGGGCTTTATTTTACAGTGCTAACATCTATATGGAACTAAATTGTCAGTGTGGGATAGTTTAGGGCGATAGGTGGGGTATGGCGCAGGAGTACCGACAAGTCTGTTGGGTTTCTTACAAATTTACCGTTATCCGAATCGACAAGCTGTTCACGATAAAATCTCATCAACGATAGTTATTGATGTTGCAAAGTTTGAGCAAATGAAAAGACGAAATATTATTAAAAACTGAGCTCAGTAGCCGTACTTTTACACTCAGTTTTTAATTCCCCTAATTAGCTATTAAGGCATCCATGCGTAGCTAATTTTTGTAAAGAAAGTACGCTCTTCTCGCCTTAAGTCATTCAAGTTGTCATCTCGGTAACTGATATCAGAATAACCTAAGAAAAATACTGTTTGAGGGTTGAGTTTGTAGCTATATATTAATTGTGTTGATAAATCACTATTGGTTTTAGAATAAGCTGAAACGTTGTTATCAAGATTTTGATCAATATCTGAGTAAACAACATTTAGTTTAAGATAGCTGTTTACGTCAAATTGATAAGAGACTCTTAACTCAACCAAATTAGCATCATATACATTACCTTCTTTAGCATCGAGGGTTTCATAGGTATAAGATAAATCAAATTCCAAATGGCTAGTAGGGTTAATGCGAGTGTTTGCATAAAACTCTTGGTAGTCGGCAATACGGTTATTTTGATAATCTATTTTTTCACCAAAAGAAAAATAAAGTTCACCGTATAGATAGGTTGTTGGCTTTATATTGGTGAAGATAGTGACAAGCTTTTCGGTAAACCGGTCGGTATTGCCATCAATAGAATCATCGATGATCACAGAAGTACTATCATGAACCAAATAATTTAATTCATTGTGTCTTAAACCTATTTTATCAGCATAAGTAAACATGATATCAAATGTTGACAGTTTAGGACCGTCAATAGTGAAGCTTGAGGCTAAGCTTTTTTCCAGTAACTCCCCATTTTTATTGTGCTTAATTTGCCATTGACCAGACAGCTTAACTTCTTGCCAAAAACTATCTCCTTCACTATAAAAGAAGCGGTCAACTAAAAGTCTTTCATCCTGATAATCAGCTTTTGTCATATAACCTAAATCAGCACGAAAATCTTTACCTATACTTTGATGTACTGCATTTACAGACCAATATTCAGAGTCATGCTCATAGCTAACTTTGACAGCTTGGTCAGAAAGTTCATCAGTCTGTTCTATTGAGTAATCACTATTTGAGTGAACAACTTGCGCAAGTAAAGCATTTGAATCATTTATTCTATATTTAGTATTTAAGCCCGCAACCGTATTTTCATAGTTATCAGACTTTCTTAGTGTGCTTATTACGCCTAAAGAAAAGTCTTCTGAAAAATCGTAACGGTACTTAAAAGCACCAGAGTGGCTTTCTTCATTTAATGATTTTAAACTTGAACCTGTGTTTCCTGGCAGAATATAATTAGTTTCTTTGTCATGGCTGATAAAAGCACCATAAGTATGGTTGTCATTTGTGCCCGTTAACTTGGCACCATAATCAGGGTCAGCAATGTTTCGTGTATAAACTAAATTGAAATTAGAGGTGAAATAGTCTGAGTTTTCTACAAAGAAAGGTCTAGCTTCTTCATAAAACAGAGAATACGTTTTGTTGACGTTCAATTGACCAGCATCAGACTCTACATTTGAAAAGTCAGGGTTTACCGTCACGTTTAATAAGGTGTTGGCATTGATACCCCAACGTAAATCAACACCTCCTTCTGCGGTGTTATCACCATCTAAATCATCTTTAGGATCGTAGATATCACGCGTATCATTTTTACTGGCAACGATAGTAGGTGTGATCATCACGTTGTTGCCTGTTTTTGCGTGCTTAAAGCCTTTTGCCTCAGGAATTTGACATAACCAGCAATCATTGTCTCGGTCCAGCGGGATATGAGATATACGTAAACGAGAATCCCGAGGATAAAGTCGAATAAATTCAATTGCCCATGTTTTTTCTGAATCAGTATCGGCAAAGTTTAACGTATGATAGGGAACGGCCATTTCTACTTGATAGCCCTTAGGCGTTCTTTTTCCAAACGATTGCCACATGCCGTCCCAAGCTGAATTTACATCCCCCGTAAGTTCGTTTCTTATTCTGTCTATTTGCGCGCCAAATGGGTTAACAAATAACTCATAACTTAAACGCCGATTGTTATAGGTATCTAGTTTAATGCCAACAATGTCGTCTTCTATTCTTGTATCTCGATCGCCTAAATAGGCAATTATTTCTTCTGGATTAGGATCTTGTGCAATAAATGAAATATAGATTGTATCGCCATTTTCGAAAATTTTAGCTGTTGTCTTTACTGGGCTAGGTTTGTTGTTCCAAGGACTGTTAACAATGTCTAGTTCTATTGATAATGCTTGTGACCATTCGTCATCAGTGATGTTGCCATCAATAGCTATTTTTTTATTCGCATAAGGTATCGATAAATGGTCGAGTTTATTAGCTTTTTGATCATTAGATATTTGTTCAGCAAAATTATTTTGGCAAACAAGTAAGAATAAACCAGCTACTAGGGCTTTGTAGCTATTTCTTAACAACATTTTCTCTCCAGCGATAATATTTATTATTTTTATTAAAATTATTCGGGGCAAATTGTGTCAAAAAACATCTATTAAAACAATCATTAGTTATTTTAGTTTAATGAACAGTTAACAAAAAAAAGTCGCCATTTGGCGACTTTACGTTTAATTGGATAATTCATTTTCAGTTTTTTACTTCATCCAAGCGTAGCTAAATTTCATAAACACACTCCGCTGGTTTTGCTCTAAGTCGCTAAATTCTTCTTCGGTATAACTACTGTCAGAATAACCTACATAAAATACCGTTTGAGGGTTCAACTTATATGCGTACAACAATTCAGTCGATATGTTTTTACTACTCTGAGTGAGGTCTTCTGGGTCACCATAAATATAATTATCAATATTTCTAGTGGTATTATTATAAATTATACTAAAGCGAAGAAAACTTAATACGTTGAATTGATATGTTGCTCTGAAGTCTGTTAAACGTGCGTTGAAAACGTTGTTACTCTTAATGTTAATGTGAGGATTAGTTGCATCTAATTGATTAAAAACATGCTTTATTTTTAACTCCAAGTGCTCATTTATGTTCCAGTTAATTCTAGCTCGCCACTGTTTAGTTCGGCCAAGACGGTTGTTTCTATAATCAATAGCATCACCGTATTTAAAGTTACTATTAAGGTATAAACCTAACATTGGTTTAAACTCACCAAAAAGTGAAAATTGGTTTTCTGTAAATAACGTAGTATTACCATCAATAGCTAAATTACTTTTATCATCTCTTAAACCAACTAAATTACGATTAGTGTAAGAAAAGCGAAAGTATGAATTCATACCAGAATTCAGTTGAGCATTAATATCAAATTCTTTCTCAATCAGTTCATCGTTGTCATTGTGAGTAATATCCCAATCAGAGTATATTTTAAATTTTGTCCACCAATCACCAGGTTTTGCATACCATTTTCTGTCACCACCAACAGAAAAACGATTGTAATCAACATTTGGAATAAACCCTAAATCTCCGCGAAAATTTGCATCTTGTTTGTCATATCTTATTTGGTAATACCAATCTCTATCATTATGCACATAGCTTGTTTTAAAGGCATTTCCACTAAACTTACCTTCTTTTGAAGTACGTAACACTTGCTCATTGAAGTCACAATGCTCATAGCCACAATCAATATTTTCTGGCGGAGCTTGGCAGTTATCAGAATCATTTGAATTCGCAGAGCCATTTGACTCTTCAGGCTCTTCAGCATTACAAAATTGTTTAAATAAATCATCAGGGTATTCAGTGGTTGAATGTAATGCCTGAAACTTAAATACATCAGCCGTTGAAACTCTTATTCGAGTGCCTCCACTGTTAACGACATTTTTATAATTTTCTGCCGTTCGAATGGTACTCACCGTCCCCATTGTTATGTTTTCATTGAAACTATAACGATAACGAAAGGCACTTGCTTTTGATTCTCCATCAATCGTTGCAATAGAAGAACCTCTATTTCCGGGAATTAATATATTGGTACTATCGTCGTCAGTGACAAATAAACCAAAAGTGTGATTGTTTTCCCGCCCTGTTAATTTAGCGCCATAGTTCGGTGCGTTAATATTTCGTGTGTAAATCAAATTATAATTTGAGTCAAAATAATCAGCGTTGTCCAAGAAAAATGGTCTTTTTTCTTGGGTGAAAAGCGCAAAGTTATTGTTTATGTTTAACTGAGCGTTATCTGTTTCAACAGTGGAAAAATCAGGGTTTATGGTGACATTCAACAACCAGTCTGGCGTTATTCCCCAACGAACATCTAAACTTGCCTCAGTGTTGTTCTCGTTTTGCCATTCATTATTATCATCTCTATCTTCGTTCATTCCCGTAACTAATGATGGTGTAACCGTTAAATTATCACCTTGCTTTGCACCAGAAAATCCTTTAACTGTATGAAGCTGGCATAGTTCACAGCTATTATCACGTTCAAGCCTGATATTTGATAAACGATAAAACTCATCTCTTGGATAAAAGCGCATGAGTTCAATGCCCCAATCTTGAAAGGATGATTTCTCAGTAAAATTAAGCATTCGAAGTGGCAAAGCCATTTCTACTATATAGCCTTTCTCATTAATTTTTCCCGCACTGTCCCAAATACCATCCCATGAATCGCTCTCTTTTTTAGTGACTTCATTTTCAATACCGTCTATCTGAGAACCCAAAGGATTTACAAGAAAACGATAAGCCGAACGTTGATCGTTATAGGTATCAATTTTTATTCCAACGATATCATCACCCCATGATTTGTCTCTATCACGGTAAAAAGCTCTGATCTGACTTGGGTCGGGATCTTCAGCAATAAAGGCAATATAAAAAGTACCTCCATCTTCCATTAACAGCGCTTCAGTGTGAACATGACTTGGTATGTTGTCGTATGGTCGAGTAATATTATTAATTAATATTTTCTTGGCATGACGCCATTGCTCTTCATCTAATTTTGCGTCTATGGTTATTTTACCTGAAATTCTAGGGATTTCAGTTGATTGTTGTGCTGTAGCTTTAAAAGCGAATAAAAATAATAAAGCGGAAATAGTCAAAATATGGCTGTATTTGACAGTAAACATTGTTGCTCCAAAACGACTAGGTGTCAGCATAAAGTTTATTATATAATTTTGTTTGTAAACTTAAGCTATAAATAATAGCGGGGATGGTGAACAAAGTTACAATATCTGTCAAAGAAATTACGACAACTGGGGGAATGAATAGGATTAATGGTTTTTTCTAACATTTTTGACATGCTTGTTACTAAATAAATTTAACTCGAATCTATAAATAATCTACTGCATAATAGAAAAACCGTTATTTACTTCTTAAGTATTATGCCATTTACTCTACTCGATATTCTTGCTTTTCTGTGTTTTGTCACCTGTTGGATTGGCTACACTTGGTTTGCCCGTATCAAAGCAAAAAATACAAATTGCATTGCAAGATGTTTACATCAACATAGAATTCATTGGATGAATGAGTTGATGACCCGTGATATTCGTGTAGGTGAAGCTGCCTTACTCGCCAATTTGGAACGAAATATCGCTTTCTTTGCTTCAACGACGTTATTAGTGCTAGCTGGTGTCTTAACCTTATTTGCGCAAGTTGAACGATTAGAAGCGGTTATTGGGTCAATTCCTTATGCCGATTTTCCCAATCATGCGGCGATTCAATTAAAATTGGGCGTTTTAGCGTTCATTTTTGTGATGTCATTTTTCCAATTTACTTGGTCTATGCGTCAGTACGGTTTTTTAAACGTTATGATTGGTGCTGCGCCTTATGATCAATTAGGCACCGATGAAAATTTGCGAGCCTATGCTAAAGAAATGGCTGTAGTGCAAGACCAAGCGGCACATTCCTATAATTACGGTTTGCGTTCTTATTATTTCTCGATCGCTGCCATGTGTTGGTTTTTTCATCCAATATTATTCATGGTTGCTAGCTTGTTTGTTGTTTACACGTTATATGACAGAGAGTTTAGATCTAGAGCGGTTAAAGCTATAACCTCAGCTCAAGAGTACCTGAGAATAGACCAAGAAAATAAGTTAGGTCAAAAGCATTAATGATCAAACATAATTATTCTAGTTACTCCGTACAAGACTTTGACAATTTTGACTGTTTAAAAGTATCTAAATGGCTTTATTTATCTTTGGCCTTTATTTTACGAGGTTACGTTGTATGGTTGATGTCGGTAACCAATATGAAAGACAGGGTTGGTATCATTCAGTGGATTTATCCAGAAACATCATTGTTTTATTTAAGCCTAGGTTCAGGTGCTTTAGGAATATTTATAGTGCTTGTACTAAGCTTACGTCGCCCTAGAGCTAAAAACTGGATTCAAAGAAGTTGGAGTAATATGAAAAGTATCATTATTTTAGCTTTGCTTTTTGATTTAGTTATCTGTATTGCTGGTTTTTTTTATTGGCATTTACTGTCGTTAACGTGGTTAATTACTCAAGCTATTATTGTAGTAGGGCTTATAATAATGCTAAATGTGAGTAAAAAATTTAGCATTAATATTGCTGAATTTCCAGAGCCCCTTCCTGAAATAAAAAGAAAAAAAAGGTTATTAAATAACAATGAGTGATGAACAAGTTGTACAACCAGACGAAAGATTAATTATTCTAGATACAGAAACAACAGGTATCAACCCAAAGGAAGGGCATAGAATTGTCGAAGTAGGTTGCGTTGAGATGATCAACCGTCAGTTAACAGGGCGCAGTTTTCATGTCTATATTAATCCATTGTTTGAAATGGATCAGGAAGTTATCAATATTCATGGGTTAACCAATGAGTTTCTTCGAGATAAGCCTCTCTTTACTCAAGTTGCTGATGACTTTATTGAATTTATCAAAGGTGCTCGTCTAGTTATTCATAACGCTAAATTTGATATCGGTTTTATGGATCATGAGTTTTCGTTATTAAAACGTAATATTCCTAAAACACGAGATATGTGTACAGTCATTGATACGTTACATGTTTCAAAAGATGAATTTGGCTCTCCGAAGACGCTTGATTACCTCGCTCGTTTTTACCGAGTAGATAAACTTGTTGACCGTACTTATCACGGCGCATTAATTGATGCCCAGCTTTTAGCCTTTGTCTACATTGAAATGACGCGTAAGCAGTCAGTATTAAATTTATCATCAGGGAGTGAATCAGGAGATAGTAATGCCATTCGTCGAATATCTTCTGATAGAAGAAAACTAAAGGTTATCCAAGCTTCTGCCGATGAACTCTTTAAGCATGATGAAAGATTAGCTGTTGTTGCTGATAAAGGGAGCGAGCCAATATGGCCCAAATAGGTCAAAATAAACTATTTATATTGCTAGTTTGTATTTTCATGTCTGTGCAAAGTTACGGACAGCAAACGAAAGTGGACTATTACAAATCAGATAATATTACCAATCAAATCCCTTATTTTGATAACCGCTTTCATATAGATGCAATGTTAGAAGAAATAACACTTTTGTTTTATAGAAAAAGTGGAACTCCACCCATAATACTTGTGCGCCCTGATGGCAGTAAGCTCAAAATCAATAATTTACCTAAAGATAAAGTGACTTGGTTTGATGACCGTACATTTGATCTCATCACGATTAAAAATCCAATGCCTGGCCCTTGGCAAGCTATTGGCGATATTGTAGATGGAAGCCGTATTATGGTAGTAACAGAGGTCACTATTAAAGTTGAACCTCTACCTGGTATTATACTTTCTGGTGAAACATTAAAAGTTGAAGGCCGTTTATTTAATGGTGAACTCGCTATCGATGATCCACTTTTTCGAGATGTACTTAATCTCAATGTCGACTTTTATAGTACCAATAATTCTGCGTTTGATAACTTTGGCGCTGAACCTGTTAAGATTTCACAGTTTCGTGACGATGGCCGTGATTTAGATGAGTATGCTAAAGATGGATTGTTCACGGGAGAGTTCGTTCTTGATTTTGCTCCAGGGGAATGGATACCTATTTATTATGTTGAAATGCCTATGGCGACGCGAGAATTAAGACAAAAACCTATCATATTACAGAAAGCTCCTGTTAGCCTATCTGTTGAGCCTGTGATTGAAGCAGGGAAGTCGCATCGTGTCACTTTTACGATTGAGCCTACTTATGTTGATGTAGACAGCTTATTATTCCAAGGAAAAGTTATTTTCCCTGATCGCCAAGTTAGCCCATTTTCAATTATGGAAGGATCAGGCGGCTCAAGGGTATATGAAATAGAATATACTGAACCAGGCGTTCATCGTGTACAGGTAAATGCTTTTGGTAAAACCATTGAGGGACGAGAGTTTCGTTTGGTATTGCCAGAATTTACTTTTAATGCTGAAAGTAAAGAGAGCTTATTAATGCCTACAATAGGTGCTGATGGAGAAGTTATGTTAGCTAATTCAGAAAATGCGGTTATCAACCAAATTAAATTAGCAGAGGAACATGCAAAGCAATTAGCATTAGAATTAGAAGAAGCTAAAATAGCGCAAGAATTAGCAGCAAAAGAAAAAGAATTTCAAACTTATGTGATTATTGGTGTTGCAAACCTTGGGATAGTTTTATTTGCCTTGATATTTTATTTTATATCTCGCCGAATAAAGAGTAAATAACGATGAATTATGAAATAAACACAATGTTTTTTGCATGGAATTCCCGCGTATTGTTCATCAAACGTGCATACAGCTAATTATATTAAAAAAGTGGTTGACTGCACTTCGTCTTAACCGTATTATCTCCGCCGCATTCAACGACTTGTTGTTGTTTGCAGTGATTATGCAGCGGAGTGGTAGTTCAGTTGGTTAGAATACCGGCCTGTCACGCCGGGGGTCGCGGGTTCGAGTCCCGTCCACTCCGCCAATTTATTTAATTCTTGCCTTGCACATCTAAAAACAGAAAATTCACCGTAGTAATCTTTTTAAACAATTGAGCAGTTCAGTTAGTTTCATTTTGTTAGTTCAATTGCTGTTCGTATCTCTTTAACCTATCTTCACACTAACTTACTTGTTTAACGTTATATTTGCTTTTTAAGCTTAATTTATACTTCATCAAAAACGTTATGTTTAACCCATATTGCATGCCATTGATTGTAGTAATGCTTAAATTAGCGTTGATAGAGGGCTTGTAACACCATTTGCACCACGCTCTATAACATGGGTATATATTTGTGTTGTTCTGATGTCACTATGACCGAGCTGTTCTTGTACCGTGCGAATGTCTGCGCCCGCTTGAAGTAAATGAGTTGCAAAAGAATGACGTAAAGTATGACAAGTAATGTTCTTGTTTATATTTGATTTAATAGAAGCTGCCTTTATCGCTTTTTGGATAACGGATTCATTTAGATGATGACGCCGAACCCGGTTTATGTCGGGGTCAGTAGATAAACGATATGACGGAAATAAGTAGTGCCAATTAAACTCTTTTGCAGCATTAGGGTACTTTCGGGCCAAAGCGAATGGCAAGTAAACGCCTGAATATGTCGAGTTCTGCATATCTAGCTGATAATAGGATCGTACGCGTTCTATTTGCTCTTTTAATACTGTAGATAGTTCAGCTGCTAGCGTCACGGTTCTATGCTTACCACCTTTGCCATTCCAGACTTGAATGCAGTGATAGTCAAAGTTTATATCTTGAACTCTCAAGCGAATGGCTTCCATTAAACGTAAGCCACTGCCATACATTAATTTGCAGGCTAATGAATGCGTGGGTGGAATATACTGAAAGAGGGCACGCACTTCATGTTTTGTTAGAACAACAGGTAGCTTAGTACTGAGTGAACTACTATTGAAATTTAACGAGAGTGAAAGCGGATTCTGTAGAAACTCTTTATAAAGGTAGACCAATGCATTTAGCGCCAATGCCTGGGTTCTAGGGGCAACATTTTTTTGATTTGATAGATACGACAAAAAGCATTCTACTTCGATATTGTGTGCTTTGGCGGGGTGCTGTTTATCAATAAAGATAATAAATGCTTTAATCCAATACGAATAAGATTGAATTGTTCTTTTTGCGTATCGATTGGTACGCATGTGATTTTCAACCGTGTTCAAAAATTGAGATTTCATCCATGAATCCTTAATTTGTTAGTTACAAAAAAATTGTAGTGTAAAAAGCCCAAAATGCGAATTCATGTTAAAAGGATTTTTTCCTGTTTTTTACAGGATAGTTTTTGAGCTAAACCTTAAATACTTGGATTTAAGATACTTATTTGATATTTTGTT
>ENA-OSET01004906-OSET01004906.1-sediment-metagenome-genome-assembly--contig:-NODE-4906-length-11594-cov-9.362508_pt1 | contig 11594 bp, 11 predicted proteins | sample MGYA00237882_ERZ534229 | MGnify/ENA primary metagenome ERZ534229 (study PRJEB26408, sample SAMN06266212) | sediment metagenome | isolation source: Hudson Canyon methane seep mesocosm | place...
TAACGCCCTGATTTTAGGCAAGTTTGTGGAACGGCGAAGCCGTGGAGCAAGCTTGTCCTAAACATTAGATTGTTATAAATGGTGTATATAGCCACTACGTGTCCATACTCGACCATAACAATACAACTTTCTGACCTTGGGTTTCTTCTGCACTTGTAGTGACTATACCTTCTTTAACAGACCAAACCATTAAGGGCTTTCCAAAATTATCTGTACCAAAATCATATTCTGGTCGTAAATCTAAACGCTTATATGCGGAGAGTTTACGGCCAAGAAATTTTTGAAGTTTTTCAAATGAACTGCCAGGCAACTCAAAACGTATATGACTTAGCTGATTTTCTGTAAAGAAAAAAGTAACCAATCTAGCTGGTATATTGTCATAAATGGCACTTACGTAGGTGTAACATAAGTAATCGGTGTCATTCCCTATTTTGTCTTCTTTTCGCAGGTTGCCATAGCACGTTAGTTCATGACCTCTGTTTTTATACTCACGAAGAACGTCTGTTTGAGACCTGCTAGTAAATGAATCTAAAGCAACAATAAAATCTGGCGTTCCTAAACGAGCAAACCAATCTGATATTTCATAGCGAATATGGTCTGGTGATTTATCGAATATTGCCGAAGCTCCTAGAAAAATAGCTACACCTAGAATAACTAACTTCAATAGTTTCATGGATTTCCTTATTTTTTATAACGCCGCGAACATAGGTGAACAATGTGGAGCACGAAGTGCGGAGCATTGGGCATCCTATGCTTTGCTTGGTTAGCCTTGATAGTATAAATATACCACCTCACTTCTTTCTCTTGATATTGCAATTAGTGAAACTCGCGGGTGATTCCAGTTTTCATTAATAGTCTTTAATGTACAGTGATAAAGAAAAACAGCAAAGGTGTCGTCAAGAGGCTCTCCATTTGGAAATACATTATCTTTTAACACTTTACTCTGTCCAAAGTTAGGACGAACAGGCAGCTGTTTTATGACACTTATGTCATTGACCGAATATGAAATATTATTTTCATTTTGTTTTATTAATTCATTAATATCACTTTCAGGTAATTTAAGCCGAAGTGACATTACGGTTGCCCCTTGCATGAACCCCGGCAAATAATAAAAGGCCGTATTTTCAGCATCTGAAGTTATTGTTTCAGGAAAGTACCCCTCATCAAATTTCTGATTAATTTTGCCGACATATTCAGTATATTCTGATAGATCAATAACAGGTGTTGTAGCAACATTAGCACTATATATTGCTAACCCTATAAACCCGCAAAACAGAATTGCCAATGTAAGCAGAGCAAGTAAGAATATGTTTAATAATCGTTTCATTTTTTATGGCTAACAGCTAATTCTACGACATAGTCATATATAGACAGTGTCTTAATCTAGACATTAAGTATCCACATCTAGCTCCACGTGTCTATATATACCTGCTCACCTATAAAAAGCTAGTGTCTACATCTGTACACTGCTCTATCGCGCCTTTAATTATACGTTCCAGTAGCCCAAGACTAACTGCTGTTTCTCTTTTTGTTACCCATAATTTCGTTTTATTACTCCAAAGTGCGCCCACTTCTTTTATTCGGTTTCGCAGCTCTGTTTCTTGGTAGTAAATCTTTACAGCAACTGGCTGTTGATTCTGGTTGGCTAGGAACCCTTTTATTTGCGCTCCTGGTTCGGCTATAGGCCGCCGATCTACCACTATTTCAATTGTGGTTAATATCTCTTTCAGATCATGGTTCTTTCGATAACGTACAGTAACAAGTTGGTCGCCCCATTCTTTAAGAAATCGAATAGAGCCTTTTTTACCTGGAGGGATAGTTCTGATTACTTCCATGCGTTTTCCTTTTTTGCTTATCCGTGCAAACTGAGGGTACAAGTTTAACTTAAATTCATAAAAGAGTTACCCCTTAGTAATTATTTATAAGGGTGACGCATCTGGTGCAGCTCTTCCGCAATCATTATCTGTTTTCTTTCTATACCCCAACGATAATTTCCTAACTCGCCTGACTCACGTATAACTCGGTGGCAAGGTAATAAATAGGCAATTTTATTTTTTCCAACGGCCTGTCCAACCGCTCTACATGCTTTAGGCATACCGATGGCGATTGCCACTTGGCGGTAACTCGCTAGCTTCCCTTGTGGAATATTCAATAACGCCTCCCAAACCTTTACTTGAAACCCACTACCTTTCAGTAATACCTTTATCATTTTGTCTGGGGATGATTCAAAAAATATCTCATTGCACACTTTTTGTGTTACTTCAGGGCCATATAATAATTTTGCTTCTGGCCATTCGGTTGCCAGCTCATTTTCAATTTTTTGATTATCCTGGAGTTCGCAATGATCTGTTTGGTATTCACCAAAGGATAGGTGACATATTCCTCTATTCGTTACCCCCATTAAACAAGAACCAAAGGGAGTTAAGTGAACACCATAATTTATTACAAGCCCCTCACCTCCTCTTTTATATTCTCCAGGCGTAACGGCCTCCCACTTCACTAACATATCATGAGCTCGTCCAGTACCTGAAAGATTGCTCTCAAAGCTGGCATCCATCACTGACAGGCCTTCTTTAAGGGCTTTCTTTAAGTTTTGTTTAGTAAGGTATTGTAAAAACTGACCAGGGGACAAGCCCACCCACTCGCTAAAAATGCGGCTAAAATGAAACTCACTTAAGCCTACCTGAGCGGCCATTAAGGTTGGTGATATTATTGATTGCCTCTGATCTGAGGCAATATGTAAAGCCTTCTCTATTCGCTGGTAATCGAGAATAGACTGATTAGTATGTTCTGGTTGTTTGTAAGAGCTCAAGGTTTATACCTTTAGTTGTTTTACCAAAGTATTTTATAAGTCATTACCCATCTAATATCGACCCGATTCTTGCTATTTAAATAATTCAATCCTCAGACTCTCTAAAAGACTGTGGTGAGGTTCCGAACCATCGTTTAAATGCAGCAGAAAACGCGCTGTGCTCACTGTAACCTAGTTGCATAGCTACTTCATAAATTGATAAGGTTTTATTGCGTAGATAATCTCTAGATTTATCTCTTCTTACGTTATCGAGTATCGCTAGGTAACTTGTACCTTCATCTTTTAAACGTCTTCGTAGGGTACGTACACTCAAACAGTGCTCCTGCGCAATAACATCTTGGCCTAGCTCTCCTGTTGCTAGCATACGTTTTATACTTTCAGTGACGGTATAAGCTAAAGAACTATCAGCATCTAGTGATTGATGAATATGAGCGGCCTGCTCTCTCATTAGGTTATTAATGAAAGAGTCTGAATGAGTAATAGGCATATTCATTAATGATGATGGAAATAAAACACAGGCACTATCATAACCAAACGTAATATCATCCCCAAAAATGGCGGTGAATTTATCAAGTTTTTCTGGAATGGGGCCAGTAAACATGAGTTTAATAGTTAATGACTGGCTACTAACAAGGCTTCTAGCTAACTGAACCCACGCACTTAGTATGATATCTTCAAGTAAAAAAGAGTGATCATTATGCTTTGTCGTCCAGCTTAATCGAGCCCACTCTCCTGCGATGCTGAGCTCTGTTCTCCCAGGTGTTAATGCTACCTTTTCATAGTTTGGAATAATCTTTATCGCTTCACCCAACGTTCTGCAACTTGCAGCGGCATACCCTAAAGCACTAAAACTCCCAGGCATTAACCTGCACCCAATTTCAATACCCAGTTCACGCTGATAATTTGTTTGTTCATTTAAATTATCTAGCAATAGAACTAGTTTAGAATACGGCACCCTGCAAAGTGGGTCTTCCAGTTCTTGTGAGTCGAAATCCAGCTTGTCTAGGGAGTCAGCCAAATCCCCCCCTATAGAACGGGCTGCCTTTATTAAGCCGATAATAAACGCGGCAGAGACACTATCGTTAGCAACCAAAGATTCACTATTTGTTTTTTGGCCGCTATTCATAAATGAAAAGCCTTCATTCAATACCTCCCTTTTTCTCTGTAACTTATGATTAACACAACAACTCACCCGATAACGATAGCAATAACAAACTTAACTTATCATAAAATAATACAGGTTTAGCTATGATTACAGAAAGTGCATTACAAGCCCAGTCACTGCTTAGAGATACTAGTCAGTTTACATGGCATATCATCCCTATGTTTCTGGTTGTTCTTTATGTTTATTTTCAAGAAATTGATAAGAAAAACTGGAATAGAGTATTGGCCGCTCTCGCATTTTTTGGAATGGATATATTTAACGAAATTGTGAATGGTGTGATTTTTCACACATCAGGCTTTGCACCACTGTGGGCTGCACCAGGAAATGATACAGCTCTTTTATTGTTAATTGGGCTTAATATTGAGATATCCATGATGTTTGCAATTACAGGTATCGTAGCAACTTTAGCTTTGCCTATAGATAGAAATCAGAAAATTTTAGGGATAAATAATCGCCTATTTTTAGCCTGCTGTTTTGCTGCCACTTCTGTTCTAATAGAAATTCTTCTTAATGCGATTGGCGCGTTAACATGGGAGTGGTCATTCTGGAATGCTCAATCGCCTTTATTAATTTTTATATTTGGTTACTTAACGTTTTATCTTGTCTGCTACTGGGTCTACGACATGCCCTCACGAAAACAACAGCTACTTACGCTGACTACAATTTACTCAATTAACATTATTGGACTGGCTACATTCGGATGGGGGCTTGGTTGGCTGTGATCACCTATAACTACAACCAACCATGACTACCTGCCACAGCACCACCCGCAGTGATGACACTAATCAAAAGTAAGAACCAGTGCATGCGCTGAATCATAGAAAATACTTTTTCTGGCTGAGCTTTTGCTTTTTTTACTAATAATTTGTGAAGAAACAAGGGCTCCATAATAAATAACATTAAAGTGAAGATTAACCAGACGACAACCATCATAGTCATCCACCAGTAGTCTGCGTTTCCGAATCGGTCCCATGCGTTTAAAAAATGAACCAGATAGAACCCAGACAAACCAGCAAACAAAGTGGTGAAGCGAGACTGCCAGGCAAAACGACTCTCTACCTGCTCAAAAAATTCGACTTGCTCTTCTTTTGATTTGAACTGACGGACAGCGGGTAAAAGCACAGTAGTCACCATAGCCACCCCTCCGATCCAAAAAATAACACTTAATACATGAACAACACGCGCCGCAATGAAACTATCCATAAGACCTAAACTATTTTAAATGAATGAGAGGTCATTAACCTACTGGAATGCAGCGTGCATTACTTAATCAAAGGCCTCCCAATGACTTGTAGCGATCCATAGGCGAATGAACATTGTGATTTTCTTCAAGATAATCTTTTATGTCATCGGGGCAATTGATATAGAACAACATAAAGTTACGTCGTAAGTCTATATCTCTAGTACTATCAGCAAATAAGATAAGTTCAATAAGGTCTTCATCACGCGTAAGGTGGTAACGTTTTTTATATTTACTTTGAGCACGAAAAGCCATTCGCTTTAAGTGAAACACGCAAGTTTGATTTAAAAGTAACTGTTTCATCGGCCTCTCCTTACCCAATAAATATTCTTCCTCTACATATTAATAATTAGAGCATAGAGTCCAAAGATGCCAGTTCGTTTTAGCTATTTAGTGGATAAATTGATAAAAATTTACATTTTCTCCATAAAACGTTTATTCAAAATAGTGTTTGTTTTTTAGCTACGAACAGATAGGCTACATTCAACATTATAAAAAACCTAGAAAATATGCATATGAAGCTACTACAAGTTCCTAGACACAGTTTTTTACTATTATTAATCAGTCTATTATTAATGCTGGTAGTCTCTCCTTATTTGAAGGAATATCCATTTCTTAACTTTGACAACATTTTACTTAACCCATTTCTGAGTACAATTTTCGTAACGTCTCTCTATCTTGTTACTGATAATCGACGTTTTTTTATTATTGGATTGCTCATCCTTATACCTGTTTTAGTAATAAATACACGCTTCTATTTTGACAAAACGAGTATCAATCCGCTTATTAGCAGCTTTGTCTATATTTTTTTCTTCAGCTATATCAGTTTATTTTTGTGCCGGTTCTTAATTAAAAGCAAAACGGTATCTATCAACGTACTATATGCTGCCGTTTGCCTTTATTTGTTTATTGCAATCATTTGGTCATTTATCTATGTAGCGACTTACCACTCCTTAGACGGTGCATTTTCTTTTTCTGAGAATCTAATTAAGCATGCCGACATCGACCACAACTCTACCAGCCTTTTTTCCTATTTTAGTTTCGTTACAATGACGACATTAGGATATGGTGATATAACCCCTATTCATCCCATTGCTCGTGCATGGGTTGCAGTTCAATCTATCTTGGGGCAACTTTACCTAGCGATTGTAATGGCCAGACTAGTGGGGTTATATATTGTGGATGCGAAGAAGAAATAAAGAATTAAATTGTAGGAGCAGCGCTAAGCCACTCCTACAATTTACTGTTTAGGATGATTTAATTTTAAATATCGTAGCGTAAAAAACAGGGACTATTACTAAGGTTAAGACCGAGGCAAACAACAGTCCAAACATGATAGTTACCGCCATTGCGATAAAGAAGGCATCACCTAACAGGGGAACCATCCCTAAAATAGTTGTTAATGCAGCCATTGCTACAGGTATCAATCGACTAACTCCTGCATCAAGTATCGCTTGATAGGGAACCTTCCCTTCATCGAGCTCAACATCAATTTGATCAACCAAAACAATCGCATTTTTAATCAGCATCCCCGCCAGACTCATAAAGCCAAGTAGAGACATAAAACCAAAGGGCTGATCAAATATTAGCAAACCTACCGTTACCCCTATAACGGCAAGAGGAACGGTCAACCAAATAACCAATGTCTTTTTAATGGAATTAAATAAGCAAATAACGATAAAAATCATCAAACCAAAAAATACCGGTAGTGCGGCGGCAATCTGACCTGATGCTTTTACAGATGATTCTGCTTCACCGCCCCATGCCATGTAGTACCCTGGCATACCGGCTATTGGAATTTGATCATCCCAACGAACAGGTATGGTTTTCGAGGTAAGGTTTCCATCCTTATCAAGCGCTCCTGTGGCGGTATACTGCTCAAGATCAACACCTATAGCCTGCTCAACTTTTGGCTTAACTCGGTCAAATAGTTCGCTCGGCAAACCTGTTCGCGGGTCAATATGAATACGAATCATTGATACACGGTTCCAGCGCCAGATATGAGGGTCTTCAAATTCAGTTTCAAACCTTGATACAACCTGGCCTATAGGAATATTTTGCTGCGCTGCTGGGCTCCAGACTTGCACCTGATCAAGGCTCTCCAGATCAACCCTTTCTTCTTCGGGCGCTCTGGCAATGATAGGTAACAACTCATCGCCTTCACGGAATAGACCTACATTACTGCCCTCTACAGAGTATTTAAACGCATTCGCAATATCAGTACGCTCAAGTCCGGCAATAGAGGCTGGAGACTCCGAAAATTGAGGGCGTAGAACCTTGACCTTGCTTCTCCACTCATTTCTAACCGCTTTTGATGCGGGGTCTGCTTCTAATTCAATAATCGCTTTGTCGGCTAAGCGGCGCAGTTCTGCTTTATCCGGCCCTAAGATTCGTAGTTGTAGCTTCCCTCCCGTTGCAGGGCCATTAACAAACAAACGGACGTTAACATTAGCTTCAGGCACAAAGGCTTCAAGGTCTTCCTGTATCTGCGCAGTTAAGGCAGGCATTTTCTTGAAATCATCAATATCCACTAAAATACGCGCAAAACTAGAGTAGTTATATTCAGGCGTGTAAGTCAGAAGAAAACGAATCTCCCCACCACCAATTTGCGATGCCAGATGGGTAACAGCCTCATATTCCTTAAGCTTACCTTCAACTCGCGCCACTCTTTTAACCGTTTCATCAATTTCAGTACCTTCAGGAAACCACAAATCAATATAAAATTGCGGGCGTGTAGAGTCAGGAAAGAAGCTATTTTTAAGAAAACCAAAACCATAAAGTGATGAGCCAAACACGACGAGAATAACGCCAATTGTCACCCACCTAAAATTGATACATTTAGCCAAAAAACCACGATAAGCCAGATAGAATTTGCCTCCGTATGGATCTTTTTCTTCGCCAGGCTTTTGTTTTTCTGGCTTTAGAAAGTATTCACACAGCAAAGGCGTCACCGTTACCGCAGTAACCCAGCTCATAGACAACGATATCAAAATAACCGTAAATAAGGACCGAGTATATTCTCCCGTACTATCTTCGTTTGTACCGATTGCAGCAAAGGCCGTAATAGCAATGACGGTGGCACCCAGTAAAGGAATAGATGTTTGAGCAACAACCGCACTGGCTGCCTTTAGCTTATTCTCCCCTTTATTAATACGTATCCGCATGCCGTCGGTCACAACTATCGCATTATCAACTAACATACCTAATGCGATAATCAGAGCACCCAATGATATTCGTTCGAGCGTAACACCCAACAGCCCCATAAAAATAAAGGTACCCATGATGGTGACAACTAACACCGCACCAATAATAAGCCCGCTTCTCAAGCCCATAAATATAAGCAAAACAACAATAACAATAACAACTGCTTCTACAAGATTAATTAGAAAGCCATTAATCGACTCAGTGACAGTATCGTATTGAATAGAAATTGGATTCATTTCTATTCCGATAGGCATATTTGGCCTAATCAGCTCAATTTTTTCTTCAAGCGCCTTCCCCATTGCTACAACATTACCACCCAGTGCAGTAGATATAGCCAAACCTACAGCAGGCTTACCATCATAGCGTAAAAAATTATCTGCTGGTTCTTTGAACCCTCTTACAATTTTGGCGACATCACGCAAAAAAACCTGACTACTATTTTCACTTTGACGTGACCTGATTAACAGATCACCAAACTCTTGTTCAGACTGAAACTCTCCTGTCGGGTTTAATGCAATACGATCAGCGCCTATTGTTACAAAACCTGAACTCACAGCTGTATTTTTCGAACCTAAAGCATGAACAATATCATCGGGTGAAACCCCCAAGTCAGACATTTTTTCACGAAGCATCTCAATGTAGATGACTTCTTGCTGCACCCCATGAAAATCTATTTTCTTAACATCTTGAGCGGTTAAAAGTTCTCGACGCAAGTATTTTGCATACTCATAAAGCTCTGGGTAGGTATAACCATCACCCGTTAAGGCAACAAAGACGCCAAATACATCACCAAAATCATCATTTACAATGGAAGGCCCTGCACCAGGGGGTAAATTGCCCTGGTTATCTCCTACCTTACGACGCAATTCGTCCCAAACCTGGGGTAAACCTTTTGCGTCATATTTATCTTTCATGATGACTTTTACGATAGATAGTCCACGTGAAGATTTTGACTCAACACGGTCAAGCTGGCCCATTTCCTGCGCTGCGCGTTCAATAAGGTCGGTTACTTCTTCTTCAACCTCAGCTGCAGATGCCCCCGGGTAAGGCGTAATAATTAACCCTTCCTTAATGGTGAACTCAGGGTCTTCAAGGCGGCTCAAATTGTCAAATGATATAGCACCAACAATAGCCAGTAGAATTGTAATGGTCCATGTAATAACACTGTGACGGATACTCCAATCAGCGAGATTCATTAGTACTCCACCTTCTCAATGGGTCTTATAACTTTCCCTTCTCGCATTTTTGTTACACCGCCTATAACCACAACATCGCCTGATGCAAGCCCTATAGCCTCTATACTGTCTTTACCCTTAAGGTCACCCAACGCTATCAATTTCTTTGTTACCGAATTACTGCTCTCGTTAACGACCCACACAAAGGCATTTTCATCATCATCTGCTACAACGGCATGCAGAGGCACAAGGTAAGTATCACTTTCTTCAATCGTACTTATTTTTTTTGCAAATACTTTAGCGGTCATTCCTGGCAATAACGATATGCCTTTGACGTCTTTCATCCCCAGAACTATTTCAAAAGTTTGCGTTTTTGAATCCGCTTCAGTAGAAAATTCTTTTACAAAAAGTTCAAACTCTTCGTTAGGGAATGCTTCAAAACGTGCGGTCATCTGCAAAGACTCACCATCATTAGCTTTGCGTCGTGAGACAAGTGATTCTGAAACATTGATAACAACTTCCAACTGACTATTATCTTGTAAACTGATTATGGCTTGTTTCGCTTGAACATCCTGAAAGTTCTCCACATAACGCTTAGCCACAGTTCCCGTAAATGGAGCCTTTAATTCAGCATCATCAAGCGCTTTCTCTGCTTTTTCCTGATCAGATGCTGCAACATCCAAAGCGGCTTTTAGTTTGTCGTACTCAGCCTGTGAGATAAATTTCTTTACCAGTAGCTCTTCTGCTCGCTTGAAGTTCGCCTTTGTTTTAGTTTTCTCGGCTCGAGCTGCGCTTAAATTACTTCTATAATCACGATCATCAAGACGCCCCAGAACTTCACCTTCACTTACATTCTGTCCCTCTTTCAGAGGAAAATACTTCAATTTACCGGGTACCTGAAAGGCCAGATTAACGCGCTGTGAAGCTCTTACCGTCCCAGGCAGTTGACGGTTTATTTCGTTACTTACGCCCGTAACAATCATCACTTTTGCAGGTTGTATCACTTCTGCTACTTCTTTGACTTCTTCTTTACCGCACCCGACTAGTGCAAAAGCGATTACAACCGGAATAACACGTTGAAGAGACATATTTAGGTTCCATCTATATTGATAAGTATTATTTTGAGGAGAGTTTTTTACATTCTAGTACGTTACCGCACGTAATGCCTAAGTAATTATTGCTTTTCAAAAAATTACTTAGGGGCGGGTCTTAGTCTCGATGAGGTAGGTAGAGCTGGTCAATCACTTTTTGATAGCGGCCTGTTAATGATGACCAGCTGTATTGTTGGAACTGCTCTCGAAGTTTGTCATTACCTTTATCTTTCAATATGACTTTTAAAAGTGTGTCAACCGCTACGACTGCTTCTTCCTCAGGAGAGTTAACAATACTTTCATAACGATATTTCTCACCTATTAATTCTCTGTACGAAAGTCTATTGGGTACCAAGGGTAAACATCCTGCCGCAACGGCTTCCATTACGGCTATACCTTGAAACTCATGAATAGCCGTAGACAAAACCACATCACAACGACTCAACAGCTCCCGATATTCTTCAACCTTGTCGATATAACCAAAATAATTCAGTTGATCGGAAAAATGTTCTTTTATTCGTTCAAATTCATCAGGAATATGCCTGAATTTTTCCCCAACAATACTTATTTCAAAAGGAATATCTCTCGATGATAACTCAACTAAAAATAGCCATAGTCGATCAGGACCCTTATCGTATTCCCAACGGTGACTCCAAATAAGCTTGATAGGTAGACTTTTTTCAAGCGTGTTTGCAGGTATGGCAAAAAGAGCATCCACGATAGGAACAGGAATGACTGATGATTTTTTGTGTAAACGCTTCGATAGATTCTTGAAAGTATAATCTGGCAACTTGCTCATTAGTTCATCACAACCGCAGAAGAAAGATGAACGATTAAACTCAGAATTAAAAATCAGCTGATCAGCCGCTAAGGCCGAATATAAATTAACCATTTGAGGTTCAATGCT
>ENA-OSET01004907-OSET01004907.1-sediment-metagenome-genome-assembly--contig:-NODE-4907-length-11593-cov-20.696683_pt1 | contig 11593 bp, 7 predicted proteins | sample MGYA00237882_ERZ534229 | MGnify/ENA primary metagenome ERZ534229 (study PRJEB26408, sample SAMN06266212) | sediment metagenome | isolation source: Hudson Canyon methane seep mesocosm | place...
TATTAACTACTATTGCTCTTATGACTTTTTCATCCGAATTTAAATAATCATGCACAATTGCATTTCTCATTCCTATATTTTTTTGCCATTCTTTGTTATTTAATACTTAACAACGAAGGCACTGGAGTAATCCAATGCCTTTAATTTATTACACTTCTACTTTTACTTCTTTTCTTTTTTGGACTTTTTCACCTTTTTGCTCGTCTTCCCTTTAGAAAAAAGAATATCCTTTTCATTTTTCTCGATTGTTTTCTCACCAATTCCTTTTACATTCATTAAATCATTAATCGTTTCAAACGGTCCATTATTGGTTCTATATTGAACAATTTCTTCTGCTTTTTTCTGACCAACTCCTTTCAATGACTCCGATAGTGTTTTTGCATCCGCAGTATTAACATTGACTGGTTTTGCAAACACGTTAATTGAGAAAAGAGCGAGTAACAGTATCATCATTTTTTTCATTTGGATCCCTTTTTCTAAAATTAAACAAATGATAGACATCACAATAAAAACTGACCCTATCAGCTAGTAACTCTAGAACAAATTCCTTTTTTTACAAGTTAACCTTTGTTTTTAATCAAATTCTTTATATTTTCAACAATTGATTTGCACACCCTACGTAGCCTCTTTAGCGGCTAGACTTCACGCCGTCACGATGCAGATGTCTATCGATCTATTTATTCAGCAGACATCATCTGCTGGTATTATCTACTTTTGTTCCAATTTTAAAATCGCTTTATCACTAAACTCATCAAGCTGTCTATATTGCTGTTGCCTAAGAATATGCTCAATAATTAGCAAATCAATGTTTAAATAATCATGCACCAAGCCATTACGCATACCAATTATTTTTTTCCACTGCTCTAATTCTGCACTCTTTATAAATCCACGTTCTTTTAATTGGCTAAAGCTTTGATAAGCATCACAGGCTGAACTGCCTTGTATGCTTTTTAAACAATGTTTCGCCAACCCTATACAAAGCTCAGTAAAAATTTGTAAGAGACGCTCTGTTGCTAGGTAATCTCTTTTTCTAAAGTTATCAGCCAACAAATCATTTCTTAGAGCATTTAGTTCTATTAAATAATTCTTTTTATGCTTTTTTACTTCTGATAAATACAGTGCTAATCCATCATTTTTCATCACTTGCTTCTTTTAATTGGTATTCATATTGACTGTATATTCGGTCTTGTTCTTTATATAGTCGCACACTTTGCTTGCCATATAAAACAATGCCTTGTTCGATAATATTATAATTTAAATAAATTGGTGATTGATTTATATCAACAATACTCAACATATTTTCAGGTAGCTTTAAAATTGCAGACCACTCTAATGCTAATTCATTTGGGCGTAGATACCGCTTAATATCGGAGAGCTTAAAGTTTTTAAAAGCAATAGCTATATCGTAATCACTGTGTATAGTTGCTGTATTTTTGGCTCGTGACCCGTATAGCCACACCACTTCCACATCAGCATTATTTTTTGCCAATGTTATTATTTTTTTTATGGCTTGGCTCTGGTTCAGCTGTTTATTCATTAGCTTATAATTAAGCTATTTAGAAGATACATCTAAATACTCTCCTTTTTTCTACGCTTCACCGCTCCTACAATCAATGCCACAAAAATTGCAATAAAAAAGGCCAGTACTGAACCTACCGCAACGATTAGTGCTCTTTTTGGCTTCTCTGCCACACCATCAACACTCGCTTTCTTAACTGAACGATAGAGCTGTACACTGGAAAAGTCATAACTCTGCCTTTCAAGTCTCTCTAATTGCTTTAATAATCCGGGTAATTCGGCAATATAAGGGGCATCACTCTTTCTTTCTTTTAGAGCTTCAAGTTGTTTATCATTTTTAAGGTCAGCTATCTGCTTTCTTATCTTTGGTATTTCAGAAATAAAAACTTCTTGTCCTTTACGTTCACGTAAATTATCAAGCTCTATTTCTAGGTATTCAGACCCCATAAGAAATAACTTTTGTTGCTGCCCTGTTGTCAGGCTAATTGCTCCTGCTTTTCCTTTTGCCTCTTGTTTTGAGATGATATCAACAGTTGTTGGTTTTCTAATACCCATTTTAATAGCAACCTTATGAGCTTCCATAACCAATGCGACTCTTGCTTTGCCATCTAATATAGATTTTTTTGTAAGCGATTGAATAGATTGTAAAAGAACATTTATCTTTTTATTATTTTCTGCTTCTATTTTCTTAATTACAAGTTCCCTTGCTGTTTTTGCATTGAACTTAAGTAAATCTATTTGTTTTTCTACGTTCTCTTTCTGAATATCCTTATATTGCCTTCCTTTCTCCGCCATCGTTAAAATCAAAGATTGGTTGGTAAATTTAATATACTCATTTATAAAAGGTACCGCTAACGCCTCATCTTGACTCTCAAAACTCAATTCTAATAAAGTTGGAGGTAAATCGCTTTCTTTACCTTTTTCCTTTTTAGGTTCAATAACTTCTATCGTATATTGTTTGTTAATGCTTGCCACAAATTCACTTTGGGGCTGATCACCCTCATAATTTGGGTACAAACGCTCTATCCAGCCCTCCCTTTCTACAAACAGTTTTAAATTTTCTTCTGACCTTAACTCGTTAAAATACCGATTGAATAAAGCTTTTTCTGTAAAATCTTGTCCTCCTCGCACATTAATGGCGGCAATATCAGCAATATCAGGTACTGCAACTTTCGCTGAGTTTTCATATTGTCGCGGCATTAATAAAGCTATTATCACTGAAGTTACAACCCCCGTTAAAGTGATACCCACTAACCAGCGCCATTGTTGTCCTAGTGATGAAAATAGTTCAAAAAGATCAATTTCATCTTCTTCTTGATATGAAACGGGAGCCATTATTTGATTGTTTTTCATTTCCATAACTTACTTAAACATTACATTAGACATTTCTCTGGTGTTGCTTATATATAACTTTAAAACCAAAGAAGTTTGTATTTTTAGTTGTTTCCTAGCCATATTTTATATTCATCTCTTGTCATTCAAGAATAATGTTTTGCAAAAAAACCTTCATAGGCCATTGATATTGTAACTTTCATTAACCTTTAAAAAATAAAGTTTTGCAAAATGTTTCTATTTTTGGCTTCAAAAACAATAAAAGTGATAATAAAGTTTTGCAAAAAAACTCAACTCACTACATACAATTGCTTTCCCGCATTCAAAAAGTTAGAACGACGTTGCTAGGAATAACATCTTAAGTCTATTATTTATAATTATACTTTAAGTTGAAAGCCTTAGCCTTAGGTTTGCATACCTTGTCCTGAACAATTACCTTTATTGTAGATTGGGCAACATACGAAGTACTACAGGAATTAAATACTAGAAACATTTTAAGCTAGAGGCCAAGCATCTTTAAAGTAACTTCAGCATAAAAAGTAGCAATTGCAACACTCAACTGAACAAAAGCAACAAAAGCTAATGAACATAAATAAAAAACTTTCGACCAACGGGTTTGTCCCTCTATTAGCTGGTCTACTTCTTTAGTAGAAATATGATTGTGTAACCTACTAGACCAACTCTTTAGGGCTTTGTCAGATATTTTTAAATCAGCGCTTGCATTAAGCCAGCGAACAAAAAAACTGGCCACTAAATAAATTGATATTGCTTTAAATAACATTAACCCTTCAGGAGAATGCAGTAACTGCTGACTCACGATGGCTTTTGATACTGTGCCAACAGTAAAAATAAACCCAATAGTCAGTAAAGTTTTTAATAGCTCAGACGCTAGTACTAATGCTTTATCAGCAAACTTATCTGTAACTGATTGAATATCAGAATAGATATCTTTAAGCTCTTTTCTATAATCATCACTTCTTTTAGCAATAACAAATCGGTAATTGCTTTTCGCTTGATCTAAGGCATTCTTTAATGTTTCAGCCGTTAAATCAAATAAACTTCCATTTGAGTATTCAAGCGACAATCGATCAACTAATAACTGTAATGGAATGTCTGGATCATCAACACTATAACTCCATGTGACGCACCCAGCTAATGTTTCGAGCCACTTTGAATCAATCGTAGTTTTTTCACTCACAGTGATACTAGCATTAATGTGTTTTACACCTTTTAGTTGAACCTTTTCGGTTGAATAAAAGTGTGCGCATAGTGAAACAAGAAGGTGTTGTGCATAGGCTTGTCTAAAAGGCTGAGCTTCTTTGCAATCCCATTCACCCCAGGTAAGTTCAAATTTCCTTGGATTAACGTCGACTTTTTCATTAGTAACCAAGTGAACCTGCTTTAACAAACGCTCAGTGTCTGGAAGGCTACTACCAGATAACCACAATTCACTATAATTTTCAAAATCAACAGGAACAACTGCTAATCTCGGCCCTCCAAATGCGGCATTCAAACCATATACATGAATTCGTGTATTAGTTGGTTGATTGATAACACCTGCAATTAAGGATGAGGCTAAGTTTAGACCACTCGAATCACCACTAAAAGCGTCTAATGATGTAAACAGAATTTCATCTACATCTCCTCCACCTGAATATAGGCTTTGGATAAGTAATTTTTTATCTAAAGTAAACTTAAACTGTGCAATATAATGATCTTTTTCAACATGCTCAGAGAACTCACTTAAATCTATTCTTTCATCATCTAAATACAGGTGAAAATAAGAATTATAACCATCGAATTCAGACAAAAGAGAAATGTTTTTAATCAGCTCTTCTACAGGCGTAGAAAACTCTCCTTCAACAAAAAAAGACTCTAAAGACTCAACTTTCTTTTCAGAATGATTTGCTAATTCATTAAGATATTGGCAAAGGCTATTAACTGATATCATCAACACTATCTGCAACAATTGTTATGGTTGTTTTACCATCAATTGTTTCTTTTGTCACACCAGCATCTTGCATTTCACCTTGCCATTCAATCGTAACATTCTTATTAGTTTTTACCTTGGTTCTCTTCTCTTTATTAGGGATGCTATTAGCCTTAGCAGTAAACTGTACTCCACTAAATTCACAAGCATCCATATATTCATCAAAGCTTGCTGACAATTGATTAGAACGTTCTACAACGTCATGATTACAAACTAAGTCACGAATATCATCCATATTTATATTTTGCTCATCATGAGCTTCAATATAGCTGATTACCCGAGCCTTTATATCTGTAGGAACAATTCCTTCTTGTTTTTTTGCCCATAAATGAGTATGGCTAATCGCTTTTCTAGTTACTGAACTATTATCCATTAGTAAAGTAACATCTAGAAAGTTTTTAAAATGCGTACCAACAGCAACATCTGTATCTTGTTTAGCTACAGATCGGTTTCTCTCAACCGCAATAACATCCCATTTAAACGAATCACCAATATCAATAATTGCACGCTTTTGAATAGAAGACTTATCCTCTACTAATGAGTCCGTAATCTCTTTAAATGTAACATGCGTAGGTTGTTCAGGATCTCTAACCTGCTGTAAAACGGACTTATAATCAAGCTTCAAAATGGCAATAAAACGGCTACGTCCTAGATTAACTTCCATACTAAAAGCTATTACAATTACAATGCCATCTGCCATGCGGTTATCATGTCGAGTTTTAAAATCATGAGCAATACGCTCACTTTTCTCAACAAACATGCCATCATTATCTGGATTTTCAATAATTTGTGAACATTGCTCAAAAAGTGAAGATTTGTCTATATCAATAAACTTATATTTAGTACCTCTTGAAGATTCAGCAATCATCTCCTTAAAAAAGTTAGTTTGCTCATTTGTCAAAGTCACTTCACTTAGATAATCAACCTCTTCAGCCTTAGTCAGAAGGATATGATAAATAAAATTATGGATCTCTATGCTATCTCGTATAGCTTGAGTTATTACTAAAGGGCGTTTGCTTGCCATAATGCTTCCTTTTTAATCTGCTGAATCAGTAACATTTAATATTGTTAGTAAACTTTCACCGTAGTTTTGGACTCTCAAACCCAGCAGGCTTAGTCTTAACTTTTTTATTCGATTTAAAACTTCTTCCAACATCTCTAAAATCAAACATATTCATATTAAAGCTTGAGATGGAGACTTGATGCGCACCATGGACATGAGTGATTAGCTTTTCAAATCGTTCTTTGTAAGGTGCTTTAGCGACTGAACCGCCAAATTCGCCACTATTAACTAAAACGACATGCTGATACATATGGTAATAAAGTGAATCTACCATTGAATCAAAAGTAGCAACATCCTGATTAAGTGCAGGGATGATATAAGCATTCGATTTATCTTTTAAATCGGCGCTCATTCTAATATCTGTTGCGTCATAACAAATTGACCCTGTAAGAGTAAAGCCTTGTTTGTTTTTAAACTCAGGGTGAACAAGCTCAATAAATAATTGATAAGGTCTCCACGGCTCAACATATCCTTGTTCATCAGTCGTCATGTGCTGCTTCCCTTGCAAACGCGTAATAAACTGACGACCACTTTTTTGTTTATTAGGAATTAGCCACATCGCAACATTATTAGGGCCTTTAACATTTTTTATTTGAGTAAAGGTTAGTCCCGTAAAAATGATTGCTCCTGTTTTATCAACCAACCGCTTTAAAATATCAATATCATCAATATTCACGGCTAATTCAGGCCAAATAATCAAATCGATATCCGTTTTCTTGTAATCAGAATCGTCAATGCTATTTTGGCTTTTCACCTTATGAAGAATAAGTTCAGCAACACTGGCAATATGTCGACGATGCTTAGCTCGATACTTATTACTGTCTAACAATAAACCATGTTCTTTAAAGTGAGATTTCAGCGGTAATAAAGACTGCACCATCACAACCTTTAGGTCTTTTTTATCTTTTTCCCAGCCTAAATTGATTCGCTCAACATAACCAGGAATTCTTGACTGCTGACAAAAAAGTGCTTTTTGCTGATTAATCCTAGCTTTAACCAGCTTTCTTAAGCTTTCCAAATCCCAAGTGGCTGGCCATTCAGCATAAGTATCATTTAACTGTATACCTGGCCACTGTAATAACCTAAACAACAAATCAGAGAGCCAATTACTCATGGGAGCTGTATCACCAATAAGCGCTTCTGGTGAATGCATCATACCCAACTGACGTTTAGAAAAGCTGGTTTTAATGCCTGTATATTTCACACCTTCAGCCTGTAGATAGTTACTGGCAGTCCAATCAAGCTTACCTATTAAACATGAGCGAATAAAAATACCAATTCGATATAGCTTTTTATGGTCATCACTGACCCAGACAGGTATAGGGTATAAATCTTCTTCACCTTTATTTATTGTTACTGGTGAAAATGTCAAACCGACATTTAAACTTTGTAAATTAATCCAATCATCGCAGCTGATTTTACAATTATTAATGTCAATACTATGATCAAAAAATTCATCTTTTTGATTAACTAATAAGGTATCGAGAAGTTTGAGTGCTGCATTTTCATGAGCAAAAGGATTATCTGCCCGCTTTATAATTCCCAGTAAAGAAAGCTCTTTCTTAGGTAACTTTTCAAGCTCTCCAGCAATAGGTTGTTTGTAATATCCCGTTTTCTCAATTAGATCTCTATTGCTTTTAACCCAGTTTAAACTTTGTGCGGTACCATGATTTATCAGCTGATCAAATAAATCAGGTGATTCAGTCGCAACTGTTTTAATAAATAATCTTGTATCGTCCTTAGTTAAAGGAATTTTAGCTACTGAGAAATCACCTTTCTCTAATAAACTGGAAACGGATCTAATGACAGCATTTTTATCACGTCCCATTTGAAAAGCTAACATTGAATGACTAATCAAATCAACAACGGCCATTTTGATGGAGATATTACGATAGCCCTTCATCATTTTGGTAATAATGTTAAAGCTTTCAGCCGTTTTAGCGCTACTTTCTTTGTCTAAAGGAGAATCATTTTTAACTAAGCAATAAAATCGAGCTTGATTACACAAACTGCTTGTTGATTTTTTATCTTCAATAAACTCAATCGCTATATTTTGTAGATATTCAAAAAAATTATCTATTTTGGCATGGGCAGGAAAAGCCCAGCTGTCTTTACAATGAATCACCGTTGCTGCATGTCTAAAAATTTCACATAGACAATAGTTTGCGACTTGCTCCTCTTTACCACCTCTTTTTAATGCAAGGTTAAGTTGCTCAATGATAGGATCTACAAGGCGGGTATCTGGATAAAACTCAATGCCCTTTTTCAGCAATAAGGTCAATGATGGATCTTTACTCCAAGAAGCAATAAATTTTCTTGCCATATGTTCTTGTAAATAATCCCAGTTCCCCGATATTGGCTTACCTTGCTCATCCACTTCCTGAGCAGTCATACTTCGTTTTTGTTTTAATAGAGCATGAATTTTATTAGCACAGAAACGCAATAAGGTATCATCACGAACATCTTGAACGGGCTTTTCAATAATCGCTAATGGGTTATCATTTTCATCATTATCGCTAGAATTATTTAATTGTGCTGCAAGTGTTACTAAACCTTCTAGATTTCCTAGATGTTCATCAATTTCTGTAAAAGAAATTGGGCCACTCATCTTGCTCTGAATATCATTTAATTTAGTTGATATTCCGCCATTCTTTGGCTTGAATTTTTCAACAAGTGTTTTTCCATCATTTAAGCTAAGACCAATTCCTTTTAGTTCATCCCCCAAATATCCATCAATAAATGCTTTAATTTCATTTGGATTCTTATCTTTATTGGCAACGATAATTAAGCGCATATCGTCTACATAGCGACAGCAATCAACAAGTCGTAAGCCTTCTTCTAATTCTGCTCCTATTTTTTCTGCCAGCCATCGATCAAAATCCAGCAAATAAATATTAGCTAAAAAACCACCAGAAACCAATCCTTGTGGAATGCCTTTAGGTATATTTGGCACTTTTTCACTTGCACAAACCTCCTCAAAAAGTTGAGGGCTTTCCTTGCTCCACTCCCATAGTTGAAGGGCTTTTAAAATTTTATTGAGCAGACGATCTTTATTATCTGCAAGTTCCTTAATTTTTTTTACTAATATGTCTCTATCAACAGTATCGTAGAATTTTTCTAAATCCAAATGAACTTCATAGACCTGTTCATCACTTATCTTGTAATTAAGAGCCTGTTTCCCAAAATACTTGGGGCGATCTAAAAATTTACGATAATCAGCGAAGAACCGACTATAAGTTGTACTATTTCCCCATGAAAAATTGGCTTTGCCATCAATATACTTGCAATACAGTCGATTGCCGTAGTTTACAATTTTTTTATCATGAACCTTATCAAAGTCAGTAGTACTATCACCTTGTAAGGTTTCAACTGGATTGGACAAACACATTAATAATGAAGTCAATACCGTTTGATCTGCTATCGATATATGCGCAATAGGCCTCAAACCTTTTGTACTCCCATCTTCGTCAGTTACAGCTTGCCATCTGTGAGAATATTTAGGAATAGAAACCAGTTTTAATGGTTGGGATAAAAATTGTTCAATATCAAATTTTTTTGAATTATTTTTCAAAACATCCTTATTTTTGGGCGTTTTAACAAACTCCCATTGTGATGTTTTAGGTGCGGGGACAAGCTCCAATGCTTTAAATGAAAAACCTGGTTCTTTTAATTTTCCTTGCCATTCTTTTAATTTATTTTCAAGATCAATGGTGGTTTTATCTAATTCAAAGTTATCTGCGTATGAATTAGTCATCCGAATATGTTGGTTAGACTTTTTCCATGCCTGAGCAAGAACAACTAGATCAGATAAGTAATCAGCTTCTGGCTTTAATTCTGAATAAAATTTATCTAGCAAGCTCATGAGTAATGTCCTTATAAAGTGTTATTTAACTAACTGCTTGTTCGACGATGGTATCGGCGAGGTAGAGTTGAGTTGTTTGGGCTTCGCTGAGACGGGATTTTAATTGGTCGCATAGGGTTAGTAGTTCATCGACTTTTTTTACTATGCGGTGTTGTTCTAGCTCAGGAACTAATGGCAATATTGCAAGACGAGCTTTATCAGTCCCCATCCGAGGTAGACTCATTCCATGGGTAGAATTATTTGCATAATTAATAAAATAAGGTGACTTCATTAACAGACGAAGAAAGTAAGAATCTACTGATACATATGCACGCAATGGAATCATTTCTGTTGTACAAACACCATCTTCATCAGCCACTAAAACTTTATCTAAATAGGGACGCAACTTACCATAAATCACATCACCGTTAGAAAACTGGTTTTTCGAACTTTTAAATTGTCGCTCACTGAAACGAATTTTCCGGAGTAATTTTGATGTGCTTTTTTCAACATCTTCTAGCTCAAGAATCCAAGTATCCGCGTCAGTGTCTTTTGCCTCAACTTTATCAGAACTTCCATAGTTGGTTAAGTCACCTAGCCTAATCCACCTCCAGTCACTCGGTAATTCAAACGGTTTTTCATCTTCAGTAATCGCAGGTAAGGGCTTTTGTTTTTTGATTTTTTTATTTTTAATTAACTGCTCTTTTTCAGTGGCTATTTTTTCCAGTAATACGGAGGCGGGGGCGTCGTTGGGGTCTTGTCGGACGAGTTTTCCCATCACGGCAAGTTGTAAGACGGTTTGTTTTAGCTGATCGATGCTGTGTTCTGTGGTGAACAGGGTATCGAAGTGTTCGGCGATTCTTGTCCAGTTTTGATTAAATTCGGCTGGAGTTTCGCTGTTGCTTAATGTGGCTAGCAGGGTTTCAACTAAGGTTTGGTGGGCGGTGATGCTGTCTTCGGTTTGTTGTTCTAACTGATCACACAAAGCCATGAGTTCATCAACTTTGGCGACGATGCGGTGTTGTTCGGCTAATGGTGGTACAGGAATAACAAACTTAGAAATATTCGACATACTCAAATTCGGTCTAGCATTATCTACTTGTTTGTCGTACATATAAGAGATGCAAGTAGTACTATTAAAGAAATTCAAGAAAAACTGACTGCACAAAAGGTTAGGGAATGAACGAATTAAACAGACTGCTTGATTGATATTTGCCAAGGCATCAGAATTATATATTGCGGTCCTACCTATTGATGCACCAACAATATTCATTAAAAAATCACCATGATTTAAAATTGAGCGCGGCTCAATCTCATTGAATTTTCGTTCTACAAATTTCTTTTTAGCTAATTTCAGCTTAAAAGCACCAACATTTTCACTGGTTACAAACAAAATATCTTCTGGATTTTCCGTATATAAAACCCCTTGCCATTTTGGAGATGAGCCTTTTGTAATTAACTCAGTTAATTTTTCTAATCTAACAAACTTCCATCCATTAGGTAAAACAAATGGCTTTCCACTCCCGCCAATCTCAGGCAGGGCTTTCGTTTTCTTAATCTTTTTATCTTTAATTAACTGCTCTTTTTCAGCCGCTATTTTTTCAAGCAACACCGATGCAGGTTCATCATTAGGGTCTTGCGGTACTAACTTCCCACGCACTGCTAATTCTAAAATCAATTCACGCAGTTTTTTAATGCCTGTCAGTTCTATTTTTTTATTACTGCCACGACCTTGTGATGAGCGTTTTTTAATCGCAGTCGTCCAAACATCCATGTTTTCCGTTATCAGCAAGTGGGCATCAGACATTATTCGCCTCCAGCTAATGCAGTCGAAAGAATCCCTTTTAAC
>ENA-OSET01004908-OSET01004908.1-sediment-metagenome-genome-assembly--contig:-NODE-4908-length-11592-cov-3.533304_pt1 | contig 11592 bp, 12 predicted proteins | sample MGYA00237882_ERZ534229 | MGnify/ENA primary metagenome ERZ534229 (study PRJEB26408, sample SAMN06266212) | sediment metagenome | isolation source: Hudson Canyon methane seep mesocosm | place...
AAATGGTATCTTGGGCGATATAGCGCCAACTATTTTAGATTTAATGAGCGTTGAGCAACCAGAAGATATGACACAAAAATCACTTATATAATATAAAAAATGAGAAATTTAATTCTAATTGCATTCCTAGGGTTTTTAACATCGTGTAATGCACAACAAAAAGAAACTGCTACAAAAAATAAAAGCGGTGATTTAGTTGGAATTGCAAATAAAGAATCTTTTACTGACGATTCTTATAAGGGTTGGTTTACTAAAAATTATGACAGTTATAAACCAGACCCTGTTACGATTACTCAATTAAAAAAATCTCTTAAAGGGTATCAAATAAAAGGTTTTATGGGAACTTGGTGTGGAGACAGTAAAAGAGAAACTCCTAGATTTTACAAAGTTTTAGATGAAGCAGATTTTAATCTGAAAAATTTAGAATTAATAACAGTAAACAGAAGTAAAAAAACGCCAGATAATTTACAAGAAGGATTAGACATCATAAAAGTACCTACTTTTATTATATACAAAAACAATAAAGAGGTTGGCCGATTTGTAGAGCGTGTTAGAGAATCATTAGAAAAGGATATTCTAAAAATTGTATCTGGGCAAGATTACAAACATTTTTACGACAATTAATGTTTCCAAAGAACTCTTTAATTATTGGGGTAGATTTTGACGGTACTATTGTAGAAGATGCGTTTCCTAAAATTGGACCACCAATGCTTTTTGCCTTCGAAACACTAAAAAAACTTCAATCTGAAGGACATCGATTAATTCTTTGGACCTATAGGAGTGGCCAAAAGCTTCAAGAAGCAGTAGATTTTTGTTTACAAAACGGTATCGAATTCTATGCTATAAATAAAAATTTTCCTGAAGAAGAGTATCATATAAAAGATAGTCGTAAAATTCATGCAGATTTGTTTATTGATGATAGAAATGTGGGTGGTTTTTTAGGATGGACACAAATCTATAAACTTATCTTTAACTATGAACCAGAAGTAAAAAAGAAAAAAGGGCTTTTCTCTTTTTTCAAAAAACACTAACATCTATTTAATTCTATAAAATATAGTAACTTTGCACTTCAATTTTTTAGAATGATTAAGGCAAAAAACAGAGAAGAAATAGAAATCATGCGCGAAAGCGCCTTAGTAGTCTCGAAAACGTTAGGTATGCTTGCAAATGAAGTAAAACCTGGTGTTACCACACTTTTTTTAGACAAACTTGCAGAAGAATTTATAAGAGAGCAAGATGCAATTCCTGGTTTTTTAGGATTGTATGACTTTCCGAATACGCTTTGCATGAGTCCAAACTCACAAGTTGTCCATGGAATTCCTAACAAAAAACCACTCCATGAAGGAGACATTATTTCTATAGATTGCGGTGCTATTAAAAATGGTTTTTATGGTGACCATGCCTATACATTTGGAGTTGGTGAAATTGCTTCAGAAACTAAAAAACTATTACAGGTTACCAAAGAAAGTTTATATGTTGGAATTCGTGAATTAAAAGTAGGAAATCGTGTTGGTGATGTTGGTTATGCCATTCAGAATTTCACAGAAAAACATGGTTATGGTGTGGTTAGAGAATTGGTTGGTCATGGTTTAGGAAGAGAAATGCACGAAGATCCAGAAATGCCAAATTACGGAAAAAGAGGTAGAGGTAAAAAATTTATTGAGGGAATGGTTGTCGCCATAGAACCAATGACAAACCTTGGTACTCATAAAATTAGACAACACAATGATGGTTGGACAATAACAACCTTAGACAATAAACCCTCAGCTCATTTTGAACATGATGTTGCTATAGTTAATGGAAAACCCGAATTACTTTCAACTTTTAAATACATCTATGATGCATTGGGAATTGAAAGTAATGAAGAAGATGAATTTAGAGTTAATTAATCTGTGTCTATATTCAAATCCATACTAAATACAATTCCGAGACCTTGGTTAATAAAGGCGAGTTATCTGATTCGTCCAATCATTGCTTTTACACTCAAAGGAGATAAATTTACAGATCCAATTGACGGAAAATCATTTCGGAGATTTTTACCATACGGATATGGGAAACAAAGAGAAAATGCTCTTTCTCCATCTACTTTATCTTTAGAAAGACACCGTTTAATGTGGGTGTTTCTTGAGGGTGAAACTGATTTTTTTACATCAAAAAAAAAGAATAAAGTATTACATATTGCTCCAGAGCAGTGTTTTTTAGATATTTTTAAAAAACAAGAAAATCTGGATTATATAACATCTGATATAGAGTCTCCAATAGCAGATGTGAAAGCAGATATTTGCAATTTACCTTTTAAAGATAATTCATATGATGTTATTTTTTGTAATCATGTATTAGAACATATTACAGATGACACAAAAGCTATGCAAGAGTTATATAGAGTTTTGAAGCCAGGTGGAATGGGTGTTTTCCAGGTTCCTCAAGACTTGTTAAGAGAAAAAACTTTTGAAGACAATTCCATTACTGATAAAAAAGAACGCAGTTTAATCTTTGGACAATATGATCATGTAAGGGTCTATGGAAGAGACTATTTTGATAAATTACGCTCTATAGGTTTTAAGGTTAAAGAAATCGATTATACAAAAAAAATCACTCCTGAAAAATTAGAACGATTTTGTTTAATGAAAGGAGAAATCCTTCCGGTATGTTATAAATAATAATATATGAACATACTTGCAAAAACTCACAAAACATTGATAATTTTCAACCGCACTTATTTTCATAATCCATAGAAAATATATAAAACTTAGGTTTTAATTCCTCGACCTAGGTATCTGATTTCCTTATTTTAAAAAATAAAATATTACACAAAAGGTATCTCCTGCATAACTAATTATATTTAGATGTAGAATATTCCTCTATCTGTCCTTCTTTATTCGTAAAGAGCAAGATTACTTCAAGATCTTTATGAAGAAGTAAAAATTCTTTTGTTTTTTTATACCCCATAGCCATAAATGCTGTAGCATAGGCATCTACGTCTGCACAATCTTTTTTGGCAATTACAGAAACTCTTAACAAATTACTCTCTGTAGCAAAACCTGTCTTAGGATTTACTGTATGCACATATTTTTTTCCATTTGCCGCAATTCGAAACTTTCTATAATTTCCTGATGTTGCCATCGATTTATCTCTTAAATTTATAAATTTTGAAACACTTCTGGATCCATCTGTATTTGGATTGTCAAACCCAACCCGCCATAGGTTTCTTTTTGATCTTTTTCCTCTAGTCCTTATTTCACCTCCAATTTCAACTAAATAGTTTACAATCTCTTTCGATTCTAAAAATCGACCAATTACATCAATTCCAAAACCTTTAGCTATGGAATTAAAATCTAAATAAATTTTCGGAGATTCTTTGATAATCTTTCTATCATATATTGACACTTTATCTAAACCTACAAATTTCATTTGGAGCCTAACTTCCTCTTCAGTTAAATTCTTTCTTATATTTTCGGGACCAAAACCCCAATAATTAACAAGGTTTCCAACAGTAGGATCAAAAAATCCATTCGTTTCTTTGAAGATTATTTTTGATTTTTTAAAAACTTCCAAAAAATAATCATCAATTACTATGGTAGTATCTCCGTTATTAATTTTTGATATATTTGAAGTTGGTAGATATGTAGACAACGATTTATTAACCAAGTAAAACAGACTATCTATCGATTTTGTATAATTTTTATCTGAATCAGTATACATAATCTTGAAGCTAGTCCCAAAAATTAAGCCTTTTAAGATTGTTGGTCGAGATTCCTCTTCCTTTTTACAAGTTATGAGAACAGAGGTAAATCCTAAAAAAATGAGTATAAATTTTACTTTTTTCACTTGATCTTCTTTTTTATCAAAAATAGTGTATAAAATTTTCACAAAAGATTGTTATTCATAATTTTTTTTGAGATCAATTTATTAAGTTTGTTAAACTTAATAGCAAAACAATGAAAAAAATAACAACAATAATTTTATTAGTACTTTTAGTAAGTTCATGTGTGTCTAAAAAAGAATTTACTTCACTTCAGGAAAAACACAATCAAACGGAAAGTGAATTAGTTACTGTAAAGGCTAATCTTCAAAAATGTATGATTGAAAAAGAGAAAGAAGATGCGCAAGCTTTTGCATTAACAGAACAAGTAAAATATTTAAAAGAAGACAAAAAAAATGCCTTAAAGCAAGTTGAAAACTTAACTGTTTTAACACAATCTTCATCAGATAATATTAAAAGTGTTATCTCTCAATTAAGCGAAAAGGACAAGTATATTAATGGAATTAGAGATGCAATGACTCAAAAAGATTCATTAAATTTAGCTATCAAATATCATCTTACTAGAAATCTTTCTGATGGTATACAAGACAAAGATATTGAAGTAAATGTTGAAAAAACAGTTGTGTTTATTTCTATTTCTGATAAGATGTTGTTTAAAAGCGCCAGCTACAACGTAACTGACAAAGCGTATACTGTTTTAGAAAAGGTTGCTAAAGTTATTAATGACCAACCACAAATGGATGTAATGGTAGAAGGGCATACAGATTCTAAATCTATCAAGACAGAATTTTTACAAGATAATTGGGACCTATCTGCAAAACGTGCAACTTCAATTACTCGTATTTTACAATACAAATATGGTGTAAAAGCTAGTAGACTAACTGCTGCTGGTAAGAGTAGTTATACTCCTTTAGCACCAAATGATACTCCAGAAAACATGGCGAAAAATAGAAGAACAAGAATAGTACTTCTTCCAAGATTAAATCAATTTTTTGAGTTACTAGAACAAAAAGCTGACTAAAAATTTTTATCCTAAATATAAAAAAAGACCTTCTATCTCAGAAGGTCTTTTTTTATATTATTAATTGAAAATTGATTTTTATAGAGGTCAGATTATATTAACAATATATAGTATTTACAACAACTAAAAAATTAAATTAATAAAAGGAAATTGTAAATAAATGAGTTTTATAAAACTGTCAAAAAAAGACTTAATAATATTTTCTATATTAAAGTTATCGGAATTTAATCTAAAATAGTAATAAAATCATCAAAAGCAACATAATAAGGTTGGTCTTTGAAAACAGGATTTTCAACACTTTCTGCATTTGCTATTCCTACACCAGCAAACCAAACTTTTGCATTTTGCTTTTTAGCGTGTGCTTTAAAAGTTTCCATCCATAAGACATCATAATCTTCTGGACTCTGAATATTGTTGGATACTTTTACTAGAACAAAAATAGTGGGTGTTCCTTTTTTAAATAGCACAAACTGTGGATGTTTTTTTAACTTACTATTTATTGCTTGAAATTCATAACCCATTTTTTGTAGTTTCTTACCTACAATATTCATGGCTAAATTATGCAACTCTTGTTTTGATAGAACTTGCATTACTTTTTCTTATTTCTTTTGTTGTAATTTTTATCACCACGAGTTTTTGGCTTCTTGTACTTTTTAGCAATTTCTCGTCTGTAGGAACCTCCTTGATTTGTTTTACTATTCTTTTCACTCTTTTCATGAAAGGCATCTCCAGGAACGTGTTCTTTAGCAGTTCTATTTTTAGATTGATCTCTATCCTCATTTGGACGCTCATCTTCTGTTAATTGTTTAGATATTTCAACTTCTTCAGGAATTTCTAAAACAGGAATTTTATAATCCATCAATTCTTCTAAATCAATTTTATATTTTTGTTCTTTTTCTGTTGAAAAAAGAATTGTCTTTCCTAGTTTTTCTGCTCTACCAGTTCTACCAATTCTATGCATATAGTTTTCTGGGAAGTCAGGTGTGTCAAAATTAATAACGTGTGAAACGTTATCAAAGTCCAAACCACGCGCCATTACATCTGTAGCGACTAAAATCCTATTATTACCTTCATCAAACTGTCTAATAGATCGTATTCTGTAATTCTGTGTTTTGTTAGAATGAATAACGCAAGTTTCGCTACCAAAAACCTCTTCTAATTGAGAAAAAAGTAAATCTGCCGTCCTTTTGAAACCTACAAAAATTAAAACTTTATGGTATGTCTGTTTATCAAGAAGCAAATAATTCAATAAATTAACTTTCGTGAAAAAGTTAGGAATATCATAAGAAAGTTGTTCTATGTTATCTAGCGGAGTTCCACTAACTGCGATTGATACTTTTTCTGGATTCTTAAAAAAGTCGTTAATTAATGCTTCTACATCCGTTGTCATTGTTGCAGAAAACATTACATTTTGTCTTCTTACTGGTAATAAATCAAAAATATTCATCAATTGAAAACGAAATCCTAAATCTAACATTACGTCTACTTCATCTATCACTAATTTCTGAATAGTTTTCAGCTTTAAAACATTGCTAAGAGCCAAATCATATAATCTACCAGGAGTAGCTACTATAATATCTGTTCCTTGCGCTATTGATTGCTTTTGAGTATTTATGTTTGCCCCACCATAAACACCTAGAACTCGAACATTAATATATTTTGTTAGTTTTTCTATTTCATCTACAACTTGCAAAACTAATTCTCTTGTTGGCACCAAAACCAATATTCTGGGGTGTTGGGTTTTTAAGAATTTTAAATCTCGAAGTATAGGCAACATGTAAGCAAATGTCTTCCCTGTTCCTGTTTGTGCAATACCTACAACATCTTTACCAGATCTAACTACAGAAAATGATTCTTGCTGAATTGGTGTTGGATTTACAAACCCTAAATCATCAATTGCATATTGTAGTTGATTTGATAAATCTAAATCGTTAAAAGTAATCATCTCCTCAAAATTTTATGCAAAGGTACGTTTTCTTAAACGTTATTAAAGTGGGAGTTAGTAATAAAAAAAGATTGCTTTTCTATATTAATTAAATAAATGAAATCACAAAAAGCGAGAAGGTTGTATGCGTTGTCTCAAAAAAGTAAATTTATAATTGTATTTAGCACAACTTCAATAAAGATAAAAATTCAAGTAATTAACAGCTCTTAATTTATTAAAGTTTTAAAAAATAACTATGTTTCGATTTCTGTATAAATGGAAAAAACCAACACATTTCTGTATCGGTTTTTTTATATTTAATTTGGTATGATGTCTATCCTCCAAAATCGTCAAAACGAATGTTTTCATCTGCGAGACCAAAATCTTCACCCATTTTCTGAACTGCGTTGTTCATTAGTGGTGGACCACAGAAATACAATTCTAGATCTTCTGGAGATTCATGGTGGTTTAGATAATTTTCAATAACACAATTGTGAATAAAGCCTACAAAACCATCTCCAACTTCGTCATCAATATTCTCTTTTACTTTCCAATTATCAACATCTAAAGGATCTGATAAGGCTATATAAAATTTAAAATTTGGAAAATCTTTTTCTAAAGCTCTAAAGTGTTCAATATAGAATAATTCTGCTTTAGAACGTCCTCCATACCAATAAGTTACTTTTCTACCGGTTTTTAAAGTTCTGAATAAATGATACAGGTGAGAACGCATTGGTGCCATACCTGCTCCACCTCCAACATACAACATTTCTGATTCAGATTCGTTGATAAAGAATTCTCCATAAGGCCCTGAAATTACACATTTATCTCCTTCCTTTAAGTTAAATATATAAGAAGATGCAACTCCCGGGTTTACATCCATCCAACCACCTTTAGCTCTATCAAACGGGGGTGTGGCTATACGAACATTTAACATTATTTCTCTTCCTTCAGCTGGATAAGAAGCCATAGAATACGCTCTTTCAATAACTTCTGTATTTTTCATCACTAATGGTCTCAATTTAAACTTGTCCCATTCCGCTTTAAATTTATCTGGAGTATCGTGCTCTTCTGGATGTGCTGTAATATCCATATCAGCGAACTTTACTTCACAAGGAGGAATTTCAATTTGAATATATCCACCTGCTTTGTATCCCATATCTTCTGGAATTTCAACTACAAACTCTTTAATAAAAGAGGCTACATTGTAATTTCTTACAACGACTGCATCCCATTTCTTAATTCCAAAAATTTCTTCAGGAATAGAAATATCCATATCTTGTTTAACTTTTACCTGACAAGCCAATCGTATACCGTGCTTTAATTCTTTTCGAGTAAAGTGAGGTGTTTCTGTCGGCAAAGCTTCCCCTCCACCAGAATTCACATGACACTCGCACTGAACACAAGAGCCACCTCCACCGCATGCAGATGGTAAAAATATTTTTTCTGCACCTAGTGTGGTTAAAAGTGTGCTTCCTGAGCTCACTTCAATTTTCTTCTCTCCATTAATAGTAATCATTACTGGACCAGAAGGAGATAGTTTTTGTTTTACAAATAATAACAACGTTACTAATAACAATGTTACTAATAAAAAAGCTGCTACTGTTGCAATTATGGTTCCTGTTGTACCTGCTGCTAATATCATTTCTCTCCTATTTTATATTTGTGTTTATGGCTACAATTTCTTTAGCCACTTTTTTTATTTCTACCTTCTTAACAGTAGCTTCGATAGCTGGTTTCACTTCTTTCGTTTCCTCATCACCTCCAGTTAACATTCCTCCAAAACTCATAAACCCAATGGCCATTAATCCTGTAATAATAAACGTAATACCCAAACCTCTTAATGCAGGAGGCACACTTGAATATCTAATTTTCTCACGAATTGCTGCAATTGCTAGAATTGCTAAAAACCATCCAATTCCTGAACCAATACCGTATGTTAAAGACAATCCTAGAGTAGGAATCTCACGAGACTGCATGAACAAACTTCCACCTAAGATGGCACAGTTTACAGCAATTAAAGGTAAGAAAATACCCAATGAGTTATATAATGATGGTGAAAATTTTTCAACAATTATTTCTACCAACTGAACCATGGTAGCAATCGTTGCAATAAACATGATAAATGACAAGAAACTTAAATCATATCCTGCGTATTCTTCGCCCAACCATTTTAATGCACCTTCTTGTAAAATATATTGATCTAACAACCAGTTTAAAGGCACAGTTACAGCCAATACAAAGATCACAGCAGCACCTAAACCAACAGCTGTTGCTACTTTTTTAGATACTGCAAGGTAAGAACACATTCCTAAGAACGTAGCAAACACCATGTTATCTATAAATATCGATTTAAAAAATAATTCTATATGTTCCATCTTTTTAAGTTTTTAGTGATTAGCTTTTAGTGATTAGCTTTTAGTGATTAGTAATTGCTACTAAAAACCGTCTCTTAATTACTAACTTCTAGTTTTCTTCTATTAATGCTGTATTTCTACTACGTTGTATCCAAATAATTATTCCCACTACTATTAATGCCATTGGCGATAGTAACATAAATCCATTATTTTCATATCCTATTGAATATAATCCTGTTTTTTCTATTGGGTCTCCTAAAACTTTAAATCCTAATAAAGTCCCAGAACCTAAGAGCTCTCTAAAGAAACCAACTGCGATTAAGATAACTCCATAACCAACTGCATTCCCTATTCCATCCAGAAAAGATCTCCATGGTTTATTTCCTAAGGCAAAAGCTTCGAAACGTCCCATAATAATACAGTTTGTAATAATTAATCCTACAAAAACTGAAAGTGTTTTACTCAGTTCATATTGAAACGCTTTTAAGACTAAATCAACTATAATAACCAAGGTTGCAACCACAATAAGTTGCACAATAATTCTGATTTTTGAAGGTATGATATTTCTCATTAAAGAGATCACTACGTTTCCTAAACCTAATACAAACATTACAGAGACTGCCATTACAATAGAGGCTTTTAATTCTGCTGTAATTGCCAATGCTGAACAAATTCCCAATACTTGAATCGTAATTGGATTGTTATCTGCTAATGGGTCTGTAAGTAATACTGTGTCTTTTTTTGATAAAAGTCCCATAAATTATTTTTTTAAATTTTTAAAGTAAGGCACATACAATGCTAAATCTTTCTTTATCATAGCAGACACACCATCACCAGTAATTGTTGCACCGGCTATAGCATCTACTTCGTAATCTGTTTTATCTTTATTTACAGCATCATTATTACCTTTCTTTACGGTAATTCCTTTAAAATCTCCTGAAGCTGTCATTAAATGTTCTCCAATGAAATCATCCATAAAATAACGCTGTTTGATGTTTGCTCCTAAACCAGGCGTCTCTCCTTTATGATCAAAATAAGCTCCTTGGACAACCATGTTTTCATCCATAGAAATGTAACCCCAAATTGCATCCCAAAGACCTTTCCCTCTAATGGGTGCTACATAAAATATTTTCCCCTCTTTCTCTCCAACAAACAATGGCAACTTTCTTACTTTACCTTCTTTTGCGTTTGCTTGCTGTTTTTTAACATCAATTAAATACGCATCTTGACTTTCAGAAATCTTGTCTCCTTCGATAACCAGTTGTTTTTTGATGTATTTATTAAATTCAGCACCTGCAACTGTTGTAGAAACAAAATTTGCACTAGACGCATCATTTTCGTTAACACCCATCGCGTACAAAATATTTTGCTGCTTTTCTATTCTCTCATTTTCTTTGATTGCAGGCTTTAAAGACGATGCTAAAAAGGCCAACAAAGAACCAACAACAAATACCATTATTACGGCAAAAATCATTGTATAACCATTACTATCTGTTCTCTTACTCATAATTAGGCAGTTTTAACTTTAGCACGTTTTAATCTTTTCTTTACATTCCCTTGAACCACATAGTGGTCTATAGTTGGTGCGAATACATTCATCAATAAAATTGCTAAAAATACTCCTTCTGGATATGCAGGATTAAATACACGAATCATGATAGATAAAAAACCTATTAAGAAACCATACATCCACTTTCCTTTATTCGTTTGTGATCCTGTTACAGGATCTGTAGCCATAAATACAGCTCCAAAAGCCAAACCTCCAATAGTTAAATGCTCCCACCAAGCAGTATTCATTAAGCCGTAAAACTTACTAGATTCCGTTATAATATCTGCAGCAACAATTTGATTGAATATTAATCCCATTACTGCGGCTCCAATAAATGTTGAAAGAATAATTCTCCAACTTCCTATTTTTGTAAATACTAAAATTGCTGCCCCTATTAAGATTAAAAATGTTGATGTTTCTCCTACAGAACCTGGTATGAATCCCATAAACTTGTCAAATGTAGAATACAATTCATTTGCTCGTTCACCATATGTGGTTACTATATCTGAAGCACCATTTACACCTTTAACAGTTAATTCTTGACCAGCCTTAGCGTAATAACCTAACATTGTTTCTCCAGAAATTGCATCTGCTGTTCCTGTTCTATCTACAGCATCATATACCCAAACCTTATCTCCAGACATCCATGTTGGATATGCAAAGAATAAAAATGCTCTAATAGTTAAAGCAGGATTTAATATATTCATTCCTGTACCTCCAAATACTTCTTTACCGATAACAACTCCAAAAATAACTGCAACTGACAGCATCCAAAGTGGAGTATCTACAGGAACAATTAATGGAACTAACATACCCGTTACTAGATATCCTTCTTCTACTTCATGCCCTTTTATAACCGCAAAAATAAATTCTACCAAAAGACCAACACCATAAGAGACAATTACTAATGGTAATACTTTTATAATTCCGATCCAAAGATTATCCCATGTAAAAAAGTTTGCTAAAATATTTGATCTA
>ENA-OSET01004909-OSET01004909.1-sediment-metagenome-genome-assembly--contig:-NODE-4909-length-11590-cov-4.492226_pt1 | contig 11590 bp, 8 predicted proteins | sample MGYA00237882_ERZ534229 | MGnify/ENA primary metagenome ERZ534229 (study PRJEB26408, sample SAMN06266212) | sediment metagenome | isolation source: Hudson Canyon methane seep mesocosm | place: USA:Hudson...
CATAGCTTCTTCAGATAGCTGGATCAAAGCATGCGGTTGAGGACACTCCGCACCTGCCACACAAACCATTTCGACTGAGCCATGGCTAATAATTTTATTTTCAATCGGCGCTGGGGCAACATACTTACCTTTGCTGGTTTTGAAAATCTCCTTAATACGCCCGGTTATCTTCAATCGGCCCATATTATCGATTTCACCTTTATCTCCGGTCAGCAAGAAGCTATCTTCGGTGAAACTTTCTTTGGTTTTCGCTTCATCTTTGAAATAACCCATCATCGTTGCTGGGCTCTTCACCTCGATTTCACCACGCTCAGAGATACGATGTTCCACGCCAGGCAGAGGTTCACCAACACAACCAACTTTGGAACGACCAGGAAATGATATGTGTGAGTAGGCAAAATTCTCGGACATACCATAACCTTCGAGCAGCTCAAGCCCTAGGCTGCGATACCAATTGATAATATCTTCAGACAACGGCGCAGAACCACTTCCAGCAAAACGACAATATTCCAAACCAAGACCGGTCAATATTTTCTTTTTCACCATCTTGGAAACAATAGGTATTTTCAACATGCGCTCGATTTTCTTAGGCGGCATTTTCTTGAATATTCCAAGCTGAAACTTGGACCAAAGACGAGGAACCGAGACAAAGACCGTTGGTCTAGCGCGACGAAGATCCGCAACAAAGGTAGTTAAATCTTCTGCGAAAAACAATTGAAAGCCTATATGTATCGAACTTTGCTCAACAACATAGCGCTCAAAAACATGTGCTAAAGGCAAATAAGATAACATTCGATCAGAAGAACACATTTCCATTGCTTCCGACGCACCACTTGCCGCAACACCCATCGCGTGAAAAGACAGCATGACACCTTTTGGCTTGCCGGTGCTTCCTGAGGTATAAACTATCGTAGCTAACTCTTCAGCGTCTCGTACGGTGTCCTCTTTCATTGGCGCGTGTTCTGCGACCAAGTTATCCCAGCTGGGATAATCCGTTTTGGGGCTCAGAGGATACGAAATGCAAGGCATGTCATCTGGCACCCCCGGTTTCATCATTTCCCAATCGTCTAGCTTTCCGACAAATAAGAGTTTGCACTCACTGTGCTCGAGAATATAACTGACTGTTTCGGAGTTCAGCGTCGGATACAATGGGACACACACGTGACCTGCCATCCAAATCGCAATATCATTCATGATCCAGTGAGCGCAATTCTTAGAAAGAATACCGATTTTGCTCTTAGGAGGAAGATCTAGCGATTTGATATAACTCGCCATCCTTCTCGCCTCTCCAATCGCACGATTCCAAGTATATTCTTGCACAACACCGTTACCCATTGGCTGAGTCAGATAGATGTCATCCGCTTTCGCTTTTTCCCATCGATAAACTTGCTCGAGAGGTAGTTTTACGTTTTTCAAAGAAGTCATGGTGATATCAGTAGCCCTATTATATGAGTGTCTTAAAATCCATCTGTGATCTAATATTTTTCATGAAGGTAGCCATAATAGAAGGTGTCGGCGTAAATTTAAATACATAAATCAATTTAGACCTAAATCTATCTGTTTTATCTTTATTCTTAGGCGCAATTTTTACCCCATATAGCGCACTAAAGACTAAACTCCAGACAACAGCTGCCTGACAAACGAGAGAATGGCACTTTTGACCTCATTGCCGCTTTTACTTAACAAAAGCATATTCAAAATAAACGAGAGCGAAGTCAACACCGCGAAGAGAATCGTTACCCAATTTAGCCGTTCATACTCAATTACAGTCTTCACTAACTGTGGAATTTCACTCGGCATTAATTTAATTTCTGTCTTTTTTTCCACCACTAGTGGGATCAACTCAGATGAAATAGCTTCAACGCTCTGTGGCCGGTAATCCCTTTTCTTAGATAACATTCGATTCAAAAGCTCTTGAATATCGAACGGCAACTGAATAAACGCCTGGGGCTTAACTAAACTCCCATCTTTAAATGACGGCACGACACCGGTTAACGCATGATGAAAAATAGCCCCTAATGAATAGATGTCCGACAACTCATCCCTCTTACCGCTCATGTCGCTATACCAATTACCTTCATCATTCTTCAATCGATAATGCTCATCCAAACCAAAGTCGCTAACTTTCACCTGCATGTCAGCTGATAGTAGAATATTGCTCGGCCTTAAATTGCCATGATATATCCTATTTTGGTGTGCGAACGCCATCGCTTTACACATCTGAATCGATAAATTCAAAAACTGCTGCAATTCCATCGGTTCGATCAATCGATCCTTCAGGCTTCCTCCTGAGACATATTCCATCACGACAATGAACGCTTTGTCATTCTTGGAAGTACCGAGAATATTGACCAAATTCGGATGTTTGAGTGAATGCAGTACTTTGGCTTCTTTATAGCCACCTGTTGATGTGGTTTTTTTCTTAATAACTAACAGATTCTGAGACGACTTGTCTTCATACAAATAAGCCGATCCGTATTTATCCTCTTGCATGACATCAAGCAATTCGAATTTGCTCTTTATTGACGCAAGCCCTTCCCCAGCTCTATTGACCTGTTCTTCGGCAATATGCTGACCCTTCATGGCTCTGAGAATTTGGGTCTTTACGTCCTCAACAGTTTGCGGACGGTCTTTCGGATCAAATGACAAACACTTGGAAATTACACTTTCAAGATTTTCTGTGATTTTTTTATCTATTTGTCTTAGTGGTGGGTTATTTGGTGCAGGCAATAGCCCAGTAAATAACTCATGCAGAACAACGCCAATAGAATAAATATCACTCAAGGTGGTCGTTTTAGCGATACCCTGATGCTGCTCCGGCGCCATGTATGCTTCAGTTCCCATAATCAATCGCGTTTCATCGTCGCTCACATCTTTGTCAGCCTGAAAGAAAGATGCGATCCCAAAATCCAACAACCTCGCAAAACCTTCTTGATCTATAATCACGTTTGCAGGCTTAATATCACGGTGAATAACATCAAGTTTGTGGGCGTATGCAACTCCCTTACAAATTTGAATTGCGATATCTACTTTTTGATTGAACTTAAATTTTCTCTCGCTAATCGCATCTGCCAAATTTATGCCTTCAACAAACTCCATCACGAAAACTGGTCGCCCTTTACTCGTCGTCCCTCTATCTATAACGTGAATAATATTCGGATGGTTGAGGCGAGCTATTATTAATGACTCTCGCTTAAATCGCTTGATAATAGATGGGTGGTCAGACAGTGTGGCAGACAACACTTTGATCGCCACCGGACGATTCAAAGACTTTTGAAGACCCCGATAAACGGTGGCCATGCCTCCCTCGCCAATCTTGTCTAAATATTCATACCGACCTTCTTTCATTTAGGTAACCTTCACAGGAATAACAAAAGAAAAGCGATCGATAATATGATCAACCCAAGCAACAACGGTCGTTTGTTACAATGCTTCAAATAAGCCTTTTTGTCGAATGGCTTACGATAGTTGCTTTCGATCGTATTATTGGCATTCACAGCCTGTTTTGATGTGCTGAAGTCACTTGCCTTAATGGCTGACTCTTCTTCACAAAAGCGAATCAAAGAGAATGTCACGTTATCCGACGCACCTTTGTCCAATACCTGCTTCAACAACGATTGACTGGCGTATTCTAGAGATGGCGCCAAAAAGATTGTACGATATATATCATCGTCGTCCACCAAGCCCGTTAAACCGTCTGTACATAAAAGCAAAATATCTCCTTCATGCAACTCCCCTAGGCTCTTTGGAATTTTGTCTAACGTCATCTGGCCTATCGCTTGCGTTAACTCGTGCTGCCCGGGATGACACATTATGTCATCTTGCCCTATCTCACCCATTTCAAATAATTCGTTCGCACGATTGTGATCTGAGGAAAGTTGACAGATTCCTTCGGCATCCAACAAATAAGCTCTACTATCACCTACCCAGGCTAACTCAAACTGATGACCTCTAAAATGGCACGCAATAGCCGTTGTTGCCATCCCTGCTAAATCAGCCTGATCCTCAGACGCCCTTATAACAACTTCGTTTGCCTTGACAAGGGCTTGACTCAAGTCATTCCCCTGACGTACAGCCCTCTCTACTGTCTGCACAGCTAGCTGACTAGCGATCTCTCCATGCGAGTTGCCCCCCACGCCATCAGCCACAACCCATAGACCAAGCTCTTCATCGCAAATAAAACTATCTTCATTACACTCTCGAACGAGACCAAGGTGACTTAAGGATTTTGATTCAAGCATGACAACTATATGAGTACCTTTTTGACGCTTATTTCAACTAGAAATGAGTTTACTTATGTTGAGTATAGCCAAATCGAGAGTTTATCCTAGAAACCAAAATATAAAAGCTATTGATAAAGGCTTCTGTAGGTTTCAATCAGTTACAAAAAATATGACCGGAAATTAGTAGACATTAAACTTAGGGCTATACTTTAGAGATATCTTCTTATTGTGCAATAAATAAAAGAAAAAAATCAGGAAATCAAGCCCATATGTTAAAGCTCCAATTCAGGGATCGACGTAGAGAATCTGTCTGGTTAGTAGACAAGACATTCACAATTGGAAAAGCGAGTTCAAATAGCTTAATGATTGATGATGAAAGCGTGCAAGACTTTCATGTTGAAATACGAAATGAAAATGACAATGTCGCTATAGTAAATACTGCTGGTTCGACCTCTCTATTACTGAATGGAAAACCCGTACCCATTAGCTCTCCGCTCAATGCGCGAGATGTCATTACAATTGGCGATGTTGAACTTGAGCTTGTTGACCCGAAAACACTTGCCCGACAAAAAAAATCTGACTCAACAACGAATTTCACCAATGGATGGTCAATTTATTCGAGCGCTAGCTGGCTTGAGCAAAATAGATTCCTAATAGAGAAAAAAATAATTATTGGTAGAGATGCTAGCTGTGACATCACTTTGCCACTTGAACACCTCTCAAGAAATCACCTTTCTCTTGAAATCAGGAACAATCAACTTTTTTTAAAAGATCTTGATTCCTCGAATGGCACCTATTTGAATGGAAAAAAGATAAACGAGGCTATCGTCAACTCTGGAGATAAGATAAAGATTGACGTTCTAACGTTTGAAGTTCATGGGCCAGCAAAACAACTAGACCCGAATAAAACAATAATTAGAATGGCGCCGTCCCCAGACAAGACAGAAAACCCAAAGAAAACCCCGACCAAGAAAACCCAAAAACCAACAGCTCAAAAACCGGGAAAGATAAAACCTGCCAAAAAGCCACTTTCATCAAAAGGTAAACAGGATTGGATTTCAGGACAAGACCAAATTTCCAACCAAAAGAAAAGCTATACGGGTAAAATCATCTTAAGCATCATGCTAATAACCGTCGTAGCTGTCTTAACACTAACGATTATGAAACTCTAAGCTCGTAGCACTTTCAGGGCGCCTTTTGAAGAATCTGAATCAACTTGGTCAATGCCATACTAAGCTCGCTCGCGACAGATTCGACATGGTCGACAATAAACCAACGTTGATAGTTATTGCTAGGATACACAACCCAACAGCCGTATGTTTTGATTGAACATTCATACCTTACAAACGGATCTATGCCACTCACATCAACTGTCGACACACTGAGCATCGGCAAACCCTTATCGTAGCGAGTCTCCTGGAGTTGAATTTGACCCGATTCAACTGAAAGTTGATATTTAACACCTTCATTTAGATCATTTTTTTTCAACCTAGAACCCGTATAGGGAGAAGATGACAACAAACTATTTAGCTGAAATTGTAGCGCTTGAATAGGGTCATCAGTCAAAAACAACTCCTTTAGCGATTTCACATAATTCCTACTAGAAGACACAATCTCAGGCTTGAACTTACTTTCATCCCTATCCATATCTATAACTGGCTCCTGACTTATGTCTTCTACTTGAGTAATAAGCCTGAGTGATTCTATATAATATTCTCCTTTGAGCCCCGCTTTCACGACATAATGCTCCAAAAACTCTTGTGCAATAAAGTACTGTTTTAACTGGAAGTGCACAAAACCATTAAAGTAATAGGAATTAGTTGGCTGCTCCGCGTTCAATAAGCTCATGGATTCAAGCTGAGATTTCGCCTTCGACCAGTTTTTCTCTTGAACTGAGGATTCTATAGCTAACATTAAACGCGCAACTTCATGCTCGGGGGGCAGACTAGTCGAGAAGGAATGCAATGAAAGCGTCAACAGAAAGCTTGTGAAAATAAAGCGTAAAACGGCAGGGTATAATTTCATAGAAATACTTCGACTAGATAAGGAATGGCACAGCTACGTGTTCCCAATAAACTATAGACTCAAAAGATGAAATTCACACCTAAGGCGTTACATAGAAATAACGAACTATCAGAGGATCATACTGTAGATCAAGAAACACAAACCAACTTAGCTTCATCAAGCATGGCATGCACGACCTTATCAGACATAATATTATCGCTGCCATCATCCATATTCGATGCACTGGTATTGGCTACCGTAATCACCAAATCATCATCAACCGAGATAGGTGAGTTTGACGCCTCAGCGAATGACTCTGGCAGGATAGGCGTATTAAGAACAGGTATGACTTCAATAACATCTTCGTTCGCCCCCTCAGAATCATTCAGCGCATGATCGAATGAACTGACAGGTAGTGTATCCATTACAATAGTTTCTTCATGCTGATCGACTTTAAATGCGCTTATATCTACAGCGTGCGTTTCAGTAAAGAACTCGCCAATATAGTCATTTAATATTTCTTCAGCACGATTAATTTCTGTGGGGCTTACATTTGGAACACTCTTCGAAGAACGGACCTTTTGTTTTTCTTCATTAGCCTCAAAGTTGCCGAGCGGCATAAGAACAGGAACATCACAAACACCCGCATTGATAGCTGGCTGTAGAATATTTGAATATTCTGAAAGCGATTTTTGTGTCAGGTAGAAATTCTTATAGCAGCGATAAATTTGGAATGCCAAAACACCCACCAACAGGATGGTTACAGCCTCCAACAAATGGATATACGAATTCATGAACATCATTTTCCCTTTGCAATAAGGATCGCCGGGCAGTCTAGTTATTAAGTATTGGATCGAATCCGAAACAAACCAGGCAATGTTAATCTTATTTTTATATCGTTTTGATACTCGTGATGACTACGATAGCGCTGAAGCGACTCCACTCACAAAATCAGTATAAAATATGCACGAAGCCCTATTAAAATTAGGTGACTCGTTCAAGAACAAAAACTCGACTGGAGTAATTGCACTATTTTTTAAAAGGTTTTGTTTAAGCGCTATTTTATTCGCTCAAGACTCTACCAAAAAGTACGCATCAGGTCATCGTAAAAAACAGTTTTTTTTGCATTTTTTTTTGCTAGCTAAAATTCAGGAAATAGTTCACAAATTTCGCCCACAAACTCTAAATTATCGGTAAGAAAGAATTTCCACCAAACTCGTCGTATTCAATATTATCCGCTCAAATCTTCAACAAACACTACATTTTGGCCTGCAACATGCATAGATCTATTTATGGAAAGACAACCTAGAAAAGTCAATTATTGGGTATGCATGTGCTACGACTAATATTTTCAAAATACTGCCTTATAGCATTGTGCTTGATTCTAAGTGCCTGCCAGAGCAGCTCTTCAGATGACGACTCAAAGAGCGAAGAAGACAATCTACGCCCAGTCGCAAATGCTGGAAACGACATAACGGTCCAATCGAACCGACTTGGTACACTAGACGGCTCTAAGAGCTACGACCCAGATGGAGATCGAATCATATATCAATGGAGACAAATAGGCGGGCCCACGGTTGCATTGAGCTCAGAACAAGATGAAACGCCAAGTTTTATCGCGCCTGAAAGCAACGACACACTTAGCTATCAACTAGTCATTGACGATGGGAAAATAATTTCTATTGCCGATACCGTCACCATCACAATAGTGTCAAATGACCCGTCTACCGACCCTGGCCCTTCGACTACCCCAGACCCTACAACCGACCCAGATCCTTCAACTGATCCAGATCCTTCAACCGACCCAGATCCTTCAACTGATCCAGATCCTTCAACTGACCCAGATCCTTCAACTGACCCAGATCCTGATCAAACACCAATAGCCCATGCTGGTGAAGACATGGCGATAGAAGGCGCCCAAACAGTAGAGCTTGATAGCCACCTCAGTTACGACCCTCTGGGTGAAACACTAACGTACGAATGGCAACAAATTTCAGGACAACTTGTCACTCTTAGCTCTCCCAGTACAGCTCTTCCAAGTTTTACTACTTTAAACATTTCTCAAACACTTACCTTTTCATTGATCGTTAGCAATGATGAGTACGTCTCGCTAGCCGACACAGTCGATGTAGTGATTACTAAAACTATTGAAAATGACACACCAACAGCAAATGCGGGTAGCGACCAGCTCGTATTGGGGAATGACCTTGTTCTACTTAATGGTTCACAAAGTCACGATCCTGAGGGAGACCCTCTTACATATACCTGGCAACAAATTTCCGGCCCAACTGCCGCTTTAGAGGAAGAACATAGCGATACACCTTCTTTTTTTGCACCAGAAAGTGGTGGAGAAATTGTTTTTTCACTTGCCGTTAGCGATGGAACTACAACGTCAGACCTTGATTCGATCACGATATCCATTGACCCAGTTAGTGAGCTTCTCATAGCTGATGCGGGTGATAACCAGAATGTTCACCATAATGCGCCAGTCACACTAGATGGATCAAGAAGCCACTCACCTGATAGTACGCCACTAACTTATTCATGGCGCCAAACTGGTGGATCTAGTGTTATTTTAGACTCAACATCCACCGTCGCCCCGATATTCACCTCTCCAAATGATAACGTCGCACTTGTGTTCACATTAGTCGTTAGTGACGGCGTATCTAATTCTTCTTCTGATTCGGTAATCATTTCGGTTAGCGATCAAAATTTAGCCCCAACCGCTGATGCCGGAGCAAGCCAAACAGTGGATGGAGACACTCTTGTCACGCTCAATGGTAGCGGCAGTTATGACCCAGAGAATGATGAGCTTAGCTATCAATGGGAACAAATTGACGGCCCTGAAATTACACTAAGCAGCTCCGTCGAACAAATGCCTACATTTACCGGTCCAGCAGAAGGAGCCGAGGTACGGTTTTCACTTGTTGTAGATGACGGATCGCTAAGCTCAGTCGCCAACGCCACGTCCATTACAATATTGCCTGTTAATTTGCCCCCCATAGCGAATGCCGGCGTTAATCGTTACGTCGGCAGCCAGTCTATCGTCGCACTTAAGGGAAAGAACAGCTACGATCCAGACAATGACCCAATCACCTACTTATGGAATCAAACAGAAGGCCCCAGCATAACGCTTAGCTCAACAACGGCCATAAACCCAACTTTCACTGCCCACACAGACGGCAGGCTCGTTTTTATTCTCACCGTAAACGATGGAGAACTCGACTCTGAACCAGACGAAATTGTGGTCAACGTAGGTCCAATCCCCGCAACAAATATCAAAGTAAATGGAACCGGGATTACCTGGGGCGCTAGCTACCCAAGCGGAAACAACCCTACTTGCACGGGAGAAGTAATTGAACAACAAGACTGCTCACTTGGTAGAGAGCTTACACACAATGATAACAGTGACGGAAGAGCCGGCTTTAGCTTCACTAAATTCGATGATGATGGCGTAGACACAGACAATGGAGCCACTGAGTGGAGTTGTGTTCAAGATGCAATAACCGGACTAATGTGGCAAATCAAAACAGGCGGTAACGATACGATTGGTGACGAAGGCCTTAACGATGCTGACGACAATTATAGCTGGTACAACTCAGACCCCAGCAGCAATGGTGGCGATGTAGGGTTCGCAGATAGCCAGGGCGATATTTGCCATGGTTACGACAGCGAAGACAGCAGCACGTTTTGTAATACCCAAGCATTTCTAGCCAGAATGAATGCAGAAGGCTGGTGTGGATATGCAGATTGGCGAATCCCTTCTCGCAAGGAATTGTTAAGCATAATCGACTATGGTAGTGAAAAGCCCATGGTCGATACAGACTACTTTCCGACTACTGGCGAATTTATTTGGTCTGCGACTCCTTTAGCACTGGAAACAACAAGCGCTTGGGGCGTTTACTTCGAATACGGTAATTCCTTTAGTATTGATCGGCAAAACGCCCGACAAGTTCGTCTGGTAAGAGGTGGTTATGAATAATTCTATCCGATCAACAATACGCTTAAGTCTTCACCAAATAATCATAATTAACCTGCTAGCAATTTCTCAACAGGCTATTTCTCAAACTTGCTACACCGATACAATGGTGGAAACGTCACCCGACACTCAATATGTGGTTCATGGAGACGGCACCGTCACTGACACATCGACTGCATTAATGTGGAAACAATGCCTTGAAGGCCTCAGCGGGATTGCGTGCGACACCGGTATCGTCGAAAAACATAACTGGTCAGGCGCACTACAAATCGCAAACAATACAAACACAAGTGGTGGCTATGCTGGGTACGCCGACTGGCGCCTACCCAATGTCGCAGAATTAGTATCTCTAGTCGAAGAGCAATGCACTTCTCCCTCAATTAACGACAGTATTTTCCCGAATACAGATTACTTCTTTATTTGGACCGCATCGCCTGATTATAACAATGATCATGGCTCATGGAGCGTCGACTTCAATGTAGGAACGACCGCTACATTAAACCGAGATTTTGAATATCATGTACGCTTAGTCAGAAGTGTTCAGTAGCCCAGATAAACCTACCACGCTGTAAGCATTCTCATTATTATCATCTCGATGAACACTGTAAAAAAGATTCATCAAATAAAGCTCCTGTACACCCCCTCTCATCAGAAATTCCTAGCCCATCCAACAAAAAACCTGCCTTGCGTTATATATTTTTACTCGTAACACACGATTAGCTAAGCTATTATCTTGGACAAACAATTAATGATTATAATGAACATATAAATAAGATTATTTGAATTATATTCACCAATAGCTTACATCGATATGAATACATACAGTACATTCGTCACCGTCGTAAAGTTAGGTAGCTTCTCTGCCGCCGCAAAAAAACTCCACCGTTCACCGTCTGCGATTAGCAAGCAGATAAGTCTTCTTGAACAAAAATTAGACGTTCAACTCTTCGATCGCACAACACGAACGCTAGCGATCACCGAGGCTGGGGAACTATACTTCAAACATTGTGAAGACATCGCTCTAAAAATTAACGATGCGGAAAGCGAGCTAAAAAGTTTTTCAGGGACTCCAACAGGCACCATCCGAATTACTTGGCCAAACGCAATATCCTCCTCGCGGGTCACAGAAGAGTTATGCACTTTTTCGAATTTATACCCCGATATCAAAATGGAAATAAACGTAGATAACGAACGCGTTAATTTAATAGACGAGAATATCGACCTGGCGTTCAGGCTAGGACAACAAGATAACTCCAGTATGATCGCCGTTCACCTGTTCGACATCGAGCCCATAATTTGTGCAACACCAAACTTCGTCCAGGCACATGGAAACCCAACTAGCATGAAATCAATCGCTAACATGCCACTACTTTTACTTAACTTT
>ENA-OSET01004910-OSET01004910.1-sediment-metagenome-genome-assembly--contig:-NODE-4910-length-11584-cov-12.229860_pt1 | contig 11584 bp, 4 predicted proteins | sample MGYA00237882_ERZ534229 | MGnify/ENA primary metagenome ERZ534229 (study PRJEB26408, sample SAMN06266212) | sediment metagenome | isolation source: Hudson Canyon methane seep mesocosm | place...
CGCTAAGTTATTGATTTAACTGGTGGCGATAGGTGGGATCGAACCACCGACCTCAGGGTTATGAATCCTGCGGTCACTCCAAAGGACTCTTGGTAACTCAACCAAACTCCTTGTATATCAATAGTATACGCTCAACAGAACTTGAGTTCAATGGTGTTAAATGGAGTTAAAACGTGTTCAAAAGTAACTGAAGTGGTAACCGATTTGGTAACCGAAAAAGATTGGTTTATTCAGTCGACTTCAATAACTGCTTTTAAGTCGAGTATGTGAATTTCAGTAAAAAAGATGGTTTCAGATTCACCAGCAAGAATAATTTCAAGTTCATCACCATCTAATTCAAAGAACATCTTATGAATTAAACTTGGATCATCATTAGCATGTTTGAACATTGCTCCATGATTCGGGCAAAGCGCTAAATAATTTTGATGATGTCGCTTCTCAAGCTTGTCCCTACCCAAAAATTCAACGGCTTCAAAATAATATGTCTCATCAGGAAGTTTAAACGGCAATGTTTTATTACATATCTGACAAAACATCTCCCCATCATCATTTGTGTATTGATCAATAAGGTAGGTTTTAGCCTCTTTTTTAACGGCCTCGCCCCCAGTCTGAACAGACCTGGTTTTCTCCTCACTGAACCTCTCTGGGGCATCTTTCGCATGGTCTTTAACACGCTCTGAGCGACGCTCAGGATTGACCGATTCTTTTTGGGGACGCTCTCTTTGACTTGCTTTATGCTCTTCTATAATTCTTGTGAGAATTTCAGGTTCTATATTATTAGAAATATAAGCTAAATCATTTATGTCATACCCTTCTAAACCCAAATCTTTAGCTGCTGTTGATTTTTTCTCTTTTTCTGCATTAAGTTTATCTTCATCTGTGCCGAATTTAATAGTGCCTAACCAGGGCCAGTTTGGGTCAAATTTAAAATCCTTTGGCAATAAAGCTTCCGAAGCCTTAGAAGGCACAACAAATTCCTTATTTCTCTGTGGAACCCAAGCTTTTTCGGTTAGCAATACTGCAAGCTGCGATGGCGCTACTCTACTCCTTTCCGATTTATTATTACGACGACTTGCACGGGTTAAAATGCCTTTGCTAGATAAGGTGTCCCATATCAATCTGGACAAATCAAAAGATTGACTAGTAATCAGACCTTCTAAGCCATCGATAATGTAATCTTCATCTACACTGTAGTCACTATACCTAGCATATGAATTGCGTAAATAGTCGGCTTTTCTATTAAACCTAGTGTCCACTTTTTTAATTTCTAATAGCGTTCTAACACCGACTTTTTTAACAAAATTAATAAACTCGTCATCATTTTGTCTATCTTCATATAGAGACAAGCTCAGCGGATAAATAGCAAATTCAAGGTTACTATAAAAGGCTTTTAATCTAGTAGTGAGGAATGGGGTATCCAAATATACATCACAAGGCTTTACTCTCACGTCCTCGTCGCCATTTATATTTAGAAAAGGACTGGGGCGAGTAATGTACAAAATATAATATTCTTCAAAAATATTCGAATCATACGGGTTATTTTTAATGAAAATAATAAATCGTTTTAAATCCCGTAAATACGCCTTTTTAGGAATAATGTTGTCTGCTTTTTTATATCGGCTCTCTAAAATCCGCTTAAGCCGCTCAGTTTCACCAATTTCTTTCACACCTATTTTTGTAAGAAATTCTTTAGCTTGTTCTTGCTCCGTTTTTCTCTTACTACCTCCCGAGGTATAAACACCATAAGATACATATTTTAACTGCTCATCCTCAGTAACGCGTTCATCTTCCGAAAAAAAACAATCTTCAGCTGTACTATAATGCCCATCACTTAAACGAATTATTCTCGGATAAAACAAACTATCAGCCGCATCTTCTTTATTTAAAAACGCATAAAATTTTTGGTGCCACTCGATTGATTTTTTCGACATCCAGTCATTAAAAGGTTCATCGTCCCTGCTATAGTCTGATGGAAACATCACAATAAAATCTTCAACATCAAACTTCAAAAACGAGAGCTCCGATAAAAACCTATCTGCATTATTATTTCGTAGATTGGATGCCATACCCCACATTACTGGCTTATGAGTTACTTTTGACCTGAAAAGAAATGATGAACTTATCAAAAAGTTTAAATCCTCGTCTGTTAACAATCTTTTTAGTGATGCTTTTCCTTGCGCTAATTGACAAGCGGGGGCATGCATCTTTGAGTAAGTTGGGGTTAACTCTTGCCCATTCATTTCATGAAAAATACCATCCATAATACACTGGTAATTACTGGGTATATTATCTTGCTTATTAGGTAGCACATTTAAAAAATCAACCGTAAGCAGCCCTAAATCACGTATCTTATATAGTGTAGATACCGTCAACTTGGCAAGCTGGTCAAATAGCGGTGAATTAGCACTGGTTTCTTTTAAACTTGCACGGCTAATTTCTGGTATAAAAGGGGCGTGTAAATGAAAACGTAGTCTTGAAGTTTCCTTGGCTGCGGGAAAAAATACAGCTACGCATCCTGGATTTGCTGGTATTATTCTCAATTGTTCAGACAATAATTTATTAGCTTGAAAGTTATTTATTTTCGGTAAAAATTCAAGTTCGAATGCGATTGCAACATTTTGAGAATCAAGCCCTAAAACAGGCTCATTAAAATGCAAATAATGAAAGCTTTCAGTATTATTGGTATCGCTTATCTTTAGTATCTCAATATGATTAACAGCATGGGTCTCGCGTAATATCTCTCCTGATATACCTCCGGCTAATGACCAAGAAACAGATTCTATACTAGTTAGGAATAGTAATACCTTCTCAGACAACTCACACAAACCTACCTTTATTTCTTCAAAGGCGACGGCCTCATTTTTTTCTTTGTTATTAAAAGGAAATTCAAAGCGCGTTTTGTCCCCCAGTTCTAGATTAATAGGTAGTTCACTAGGTAGCACCAAATCAGTGACCTGAAAGGAATTTGTGCGGGAAAAAACCAAAGGTGACTCTGTATAGGCAAAAACTGATTTAAATCCTATCCCAAATTTACCAATTTTATCATCGCTATTTTTCTTAGTGCCCATACCAACATTAGTAATACCCCAGATGTCATCATCACTAAAAGGCTCGCCGTTATGCTCAAAAATAAGGCGTTCTTTTTCAAGAATAAAGGAGACTTCACTTGCACCCGTGTCTTCAGCATTCTGAAGCAATTCATAAATGAAATGAGCATTATCAGGATAAAGTTCTTCCAATAGCCCACGAATGCCATTGTCTTCATCCATTAAGGTGTCAGCTAGCGCCTTCCTTTTTTCTCTTACCTCATCAAATATACTCAAGAAATTCCCTTAATAGATATTGAACCAAATACAATCTTATTGGTGTGGATGTCACCACTCTTAGCTGCTACTTCAAGATCGCCACATTGGCGAATAAAATTATTTTCAGCTCGTTGTAATTCAGCTCTCCTCATAATACGAATTTTTTCGTCATTTGCTGAAACGATTTGACCTTCTAACAACTTGCACCTTGCTTTATGGCTGGCAGTAAGACTTTGAAGTTTATGACTTACAAATTCACGATTCTTATTGATATGTTCAGAACGCTCTTCACTCCATTTTCTATGGTGCTCAAACTCAACTTCATCGTATGAAGTATTATTTTTCGTAGGAGGCCTGTCGATATCGGTAGCAGATTGTAAGATCGGCATTATTAAATCATCAAGAATCTCATTATTCGATACAGGTACCAGCAATTCGTCACTAGTAACACCCCGTTTGTTCCACCTATAAATTGCAAAAGGATATTCCCCCTCCTCAACTTCATTACATTCTGTAGTAAGATAAACCTGTACAGCCTCATCTTGCACGAGGTGATCAGCAGCTTGCTTAATCAGTGGGTGTAATACATTCAAATAGACTGCGTCAGAATTTTCAGAGGCAAGTTCATGATCAAATGTAACCATTAATGCTTGGCCTGAATCTTTTAGCCACTTTTCCCATTGTCTATGAATTGGGTCATTATTCCTAGGCAAGCGCTTAAAGTCAGCTAATAACTGCGATCGTAATTCGCTTGTTAAGCGTAAGTTTTTAAGTGGTTTTTTTACCCCCCATTTTACACCTAGACGTTGTTCAAAATAAGATATCACACACTCTGATAGGGATCTATTCGATAACCAAAAGGACTCCACGGTGTTTTTATCATCTTGGTTTTTCTGATTCGGAACTGTTAACCCAAAGAAGTGCGCTTGTGAATTCTCAAGATCCTGTTCCTCTTTTATTTGTCTTATGCTGTTATCACCAAGTTGTTTTAAACGCTCTAAGCGTTGTTCAGGTGTAAGCGTGAAACTATCAGCAATATCATGTAAATCTTTAGTAACTTTCCCAAGAATATCCTCATTACCCCCTACTGCATGTTGAAATACCCCAATACGAGATAGGCAACGCTCATAGATATCAGCATCAACTGTACCCGGTGTTATTAAATTAATAATAGCAATAGTTTCACTTTCTTGACCATAGCGATCGATTCGACCAATTCGTTGTTCAATACGCATTGGGTTCCAAGGCAAATCATAATTAATAAGCAAATCACAGAACTGAAAATCAAGTCCTTCACAACCAACTTCAGAGGATAATAAAATATCTAATGCATCGGGGTCATCATCAGGTAAAGAAAAACGCTTGCGAAGTTCTCTTCGCTCTTCGTCTGGAATATCACCATGAATTAAGCCATAACGGAAATTAAATTGATCACAATATCTAGCCAAATAACTCAATGTATGACGGAAAGTGCTAAAAACAAGTGCTTTTTTATTAGCCATTTCTTTCTTACTTTGAAGTACTCTAATAAATGAATCGACTTTAGGGTCAGTTGAGTCCAATTCATTCGCTTGAACCAGTAATTGTTCTATTTGTAACTTTAGTTCACTCACAAAGTTAAGATTAATATCAATTTCGTTGTCGCTCGCCTCCATTACTTCAATTTGATCAATCTTACCGTCGAGTATATTACCCAAAAGTGGGGCTAATCCAAAAATACAGCTTGCAGCTTGGCGTCGAATCGTTGTCATCATGAACTTCACATTCGCTTGCCCGTGAGAATGCTTTAATATAATTGCAATAAGATCCAATAAATCGTCATGTAATTTTTGTTGTTGCGACGTAAATTTTATGGGTAATGTCTCAGCTTGACGTGTTGTAAACTCACCTATATCGCGACGACGAGTTCTATTGATAATTGAACTAAAGGTATAAAGTTCTTCTAGCTCATGAATAAGGTTAATTCTGTCACTATCGTCAATTGTTTCATCGCCTAATTTGTCATAAATGCTTTGAAAAACCGGCGATTCTATTATAAACATTCTTCCCCAATCTGTTTTAGAAACAGTGTTTAAACAGTTTCGTGCTTTCAGTTGCCAATTGCTATCAGACCCTCGACAATGGTTAATAGCTTTATTAATTGATGCATTAGGCTTTGCCATTTGCTGAAAACTATTACTATCAACAATTAGGTCTGGCCTTAAAATATTAAGGAGTGTGTACAAATCATTACTACCAAGCTGTACTGGCGTTGCAGTCAGAAAAACAACAGCACTTGCATTATCACAAAAGTAACGTACACCTTGGTGAAGGAAGGTTTCACTATTACGAAGATGATGTGCCTCATCAACAATAACAAGATCAAATTTAGGTGGAGGATCTAACCCCAACAATCCTTTAACTTTTTTCCTACCTTCCTTCCCAAAGAGAAGGTCAGAATCTATTAAAGAAAATGGCACGATGCTTTTTGCATGTTTATCTGGCCACTGACCTTCTAAATGAGTTTCCTGTACGCAATGACGTAAAGTATTACCATCGAGCTCATAAAACTTCTCATCAAAGCGCTTCATTTCTGTAGACCACTTTTTTTCGGCAACGAGGGATTTTGGGCATATAATTAGAACCGATGAAATATCCATTCGTGCTCGTAACTCTTTAATGATTAATCCAGTTTCAATGGTCTTACCAACGCCAACCTCATCAGCAATTAACAAACGAGGCCTATCCGCTTTTATAAGCTTTAACACAGGCCTGTATTGGTAAGGTATGAATTTAACTTTTCCTGTGTGAAGTGAATAAAGGTTAGCCGATGAGGGGAAGCGAAGCATGTGACTAGTAAGGTATGCACGTAACTTAGTAGCCGTAAGAGTAACCGGACCAGTGTTTGAATCAGGTGCAAGGGTTAACTGACTTTCATAAAAAATAACTTTTTTACCATTCATTAAAACACTATAACTGGGCTCGGAAAGTCCGGTTTTGACATCTAAAATAGATAACAACTTCTCGGGCTCTGCTATAAGAACCACGAGGTCACCCTTGTCATATTTATGCTTAACCTCAGGCTGGGAATCAATTCTAGTACTATCTGAAACGACCGAGGCTTTTGCCTTATGAATTTTGGAATGAATATCAGTTTTTAAAGACTGTCTTTCAAGAGACATTTCATTTATTGCAGCTGTTTTTATTTCCTCAATTACGGGTACTTTTTCTAAATCAACACCAATCATATCGAGTACCTTAGATAAAGTATCGACGTCTCTGAATAGAGTTTCGGGTGATATGCTTTCAGATGATAAATGAGCCCATCTATTACGAACAGATTGTGCCTCCTTTATCCAATTCCGCCCATTACGGGGGAAATTTAATGTATTAGATAAATCAAACCAGTTTTGATCTAAAATTCTAATTAATGCTGCAAAATCAAGTTCTTCTAGAGTTGTAATTCCACGCTCATTGACCAGTCTCTGTTGTTGAAAACTAAGTCGGTCATTAACATTATTTTTCCACCACTCCTCAGATAAAGAAGGCAATTCAGTCAACAAAAAAGTTGCTAAATGATGCGTTGAGAGATTAATCAAACCATTCATATCCATAAAGCCCTCTTGAAATCCGTTGCAATTCAAACAGTATATTAAAAATAAAATGAGATTAAGAATGAATAGAAATATCAATCTGTGTACTTAAAAACCACGTTACCATAGATATTTAATCCTAGTGATAAAAATTCATTCACCCAAGATCCATGCATTTTCCGATACACCTAGGGTAAAAAGTCACTACTATCTAGATAACTCATAAAAGAAATTAACTTTCTCCATTTGTTCTAAACTAGCTACGGGACAATAATATAATTGTCTACTGACTACAACTATCACCAATGCCTGTGCTCTTGAAATAGCTACATTGAGCCGCTTAATATCAAAAATAAAATCTAGCCCTCTTGGAGAATCCGCTACATTACTCACTGCCATTGAGATAATAACAACAGGAGCCTCTTGTCCTTGAAACTTATCAATGGTGCCAATTTTTACATCACCCACTAATTTTTCTTTGAGCAAATTAACTTGCATGTTGTAAGGAGCCACAACCAAAATATCATCAGTCGTTATCAACCGCTTATTTTGAGCTTTATCAATAAATAGACTACTCTTTAGCTCATTGATGATTTTCTGAACCACCACGACTTCCTCTTCGCTACACTGGGTATTATCTTCGTGTTCAACGGGGATAAATAAGATGCCATTTGGCCGGGTAATCAATTGTTTGTTTTTCACCTCAACCGCTTGGTTTTTATTGGATGGGTCCGTGCTTAATTTACCCTCATACACCACATCTGATAACGGTTTACAAATAGCAGGATGCATACGATAAGTGCGCTCCAGAAAAACGCCAATATCCTCTGGGATAACAGAAAAACCTTTCAGCATATATTCCAATGCTGAGGTACCCGCTTCGCCAGGGTGTGAACCTTGCACGGGTTGTTCCAACTGCATCTGGTCACCCATTAGAATAATATTCTTTGTCGCTCCTGAAACTGCAACTAAATTAGCCATAGCAACTTGGCTGGCTTCATCGACAAATAAATAATCTAGAGGGTCTTCCCGCATGTCCTCTTTTGCAAACCCGTACGCGGTGGCACCCACCACCGAAAAACTTTCATAGGGTTGTTTAACCGTAAACTTCATATCCTTGCGAAAAAAGAACCGCGGATACTGCTCATTAGGAAACACTATCTTAAATTCTTTTTGGTTTTTAAAACCGGCTATCTTCACCGTATCATTATTGGGGGACTTACTTGCTACGGGTAATAATAAGTTCATGATCGCAGCATGACTATTCGACATAATACCTATCCGCTTACCCTGCTTCACCAGTGAGGCAATAACATGTTCGGCGGTGTAAGTTTTACCCGCCCCAGGTGGCCCCTGAATACAGAGACAAGTATCATCCATTGCATGAATGGTTTTAATGATGGCGTCTAAGTATTCTTGGTCAACTGGATAGCGTTTTCGGCACACCGGAAACGGATTCTGTGTCCCGCTAAATTGAGGGGCTGAGCGCTCAAATAGAGCTGTTAACGATCCAGATAATTTCCCTGTTTCAAAGTATTCTTCAGTAACATCACATAAACGCATTTCCAAAGTATCAGTATTAATAAACATTTCATCACCAAATAACGTTAGTGGATTGCCCTCCAACAAATGAACATGCTCTTTACTAACAGTAAAAGAAACCGCACTTTCCTGATCATTAATCTCTTCGAATTTTATTCTAGTCGCCTTAACATTGCTACCTTGAACCTTAGCAGAACTTATCTTATCTGTACGTATAGGCTGATCATTGCTATAAATTGCCGTGCACTTATACGAATTGCTTTCTAATTCTTTATGCGTGATGGTCAGACCATAAACCACGGTATCATCGTGAAACAATTCATCTTCTGTTTTCTCTAACCGGTCATAATAAGACCAGGCTTGTGGCTTTCGCTCTCGCTCATAAAAAAGAAGTAATGAAACTAAAAGCTCTGCCTTAGCATCCTCTTTTAAGGTTTCACTGTTAGTAAATTGATCGATTAAACCTTGCTGGCGTAGCTTTAATTCTTCACGTTTTTGTTCACGATTGATTTGTTGCTCGTTCTTTTCCTCTTCTGTTGCTATCTTTTGCTCAGGCGGCTTGTAGACTATCTCATTCTTTTTCTGTTGTAATCTAAGCCATTCAACTAGGTCTAGCGTTGATTCACAGTCATCGATATTATAATCACGAATAGCAGATAAGACAGGCCAAGGCGACCAGTCAAAATTATCGGCATCCTGATGCCAGCTTTTTAACCCGTTATCTTGTGAGGCCCACTCATTAGCACCGCCCCCTTCTCGCCAGTCTTCATAAATAACCACTGACGCAGCTCCATCAGCAACCTCAGTCTCTCTTTTTCCTCGAAACAGGTGCTCTACATTTTTTATAGAATAACGGGGCTCACCAATCAACAAGCCTCCTTTAACCAATTTATATAAATCAATAAACACATTCGCATTAAGCATTTCAGACACCTCACTCAACCGTGTTTGGTATCGCGTTGAAAGCTTACGAATAGCTGTTATTTCATAACTCGCATAATGATAAATATGCATACTTGGGTTTTTCATCCAGCGGCTATAAACCCAATCAAAGAATCCTTCAAAGGCAATCTGTTCCTGCTCTTGGTTATGAGCCCACCAGTCTTTAAATGCATGATGTTTCCCTTTGAGGCCTTGAGGATCGTGAAAACTAACACCCCACAAATACTCCAACCCACCATCAATTAATGGATCACCTTCAATATCGAAAAAAACATCTAAGTCACAATGAGGGGGTAGCGCTGATAAGCCTTTACCGTTATCATCTTTTAAAACTTGATATAAAGGTTTTTCTTTACCACGAGATGCAAGCTGAATACTGGCCTGTGCTTTTAATTTATAAAACGTTTCAGGTGCAATACCCTTAACAAAGCCAAGCTTTGTTTGTGCTAATTCGGTAAGGCTATTTACCCCTATTTTCTGTAGCTGTTTGACTTGCGTTTTACGGATATTGGCAACTAAAGAAAGACTATCAGACTCAGTCATTAATTGTTGTGCGTAGCTTCGCCATGAACTATTCGGATCACAAAGCATTGGATCAGGGCGATGAATAAATTCAGCGTTGAAAGATTTTTGATCTTCCAGAAAGTATTTCTTCAGATTTTGAAAATAGCTGTAATAAGCGGCAACACGATAACTATCTTTCGAATTATCCCCTAGAACAACGACCGTATTCTCCGGCAGGCGGCCTTGAATGCATTCAAGCATCCAACTGTAACAACACAATTGAAGTAAGAAATAAGGCCGGGTTGATTTTGATAACTTAGTGTCCCAGACTTCATAATGATAATCGCCCAAATCTGACAGCCCTTCACAACGCACAAGAAAATCGGTATAGCCGGCAAAGCTTTCTCGTTGCAAAAAACCTTGGAAAATAACCTGTACCCCAGCCTTCATTGCCTCTAAGGTTTGTTCCGCTGAAATCTCTCGATCCGCCGTAATGCAAGCTACATTATCAGCCCCGTATTGCTCTTTAAGACCTTCCAGAAAAGCCAATTCGTGGGCATTCCCCTTCTGGGCTAAAAGCCCCATCATTTCGTCTTTATCTTGCTCTATCTCAGCTACCAGGTCAGGGCGCTCTAATGAAAACCGAGTCATCCATGTATCAAACGGGGACCGCATAAAAACTTTCAAATCAGACGCAGAGTATATGTAGCGATGATAATTATCTTTATACATTATTGTTTCTCTCTGATTTTAAGATTAAGCAACAAATCTTTACATCCTAAAAATAATATCAATTAGCACCTACTTTACGCATTAAAAATTTTAATATAACTTATACACGATTTTTTGCAGTGACCACATAACGCAACGGACCACCAGCTACTAATGCATCAAACGGGTAACAAGTCACTAACACTAATGTCTGCCCCGGTTGTTCTGTGTTAATGGTCGCCACTCTTGAGTCAACAACATCTATTGTCTTTATTTGATAATTAACAGCTTGACCCTGCGGTGTAACAACTTCGATTAAATCGCCTATCTTTGTATCTTTTAATATCTTGAAATGGGTGTCACGGTGCCCACTAATCACTGTCACACCCTGCTCCCCTGGTTTTGCGCTCTTACTATTCCATCCCGGCGCAAAGGCGAGTGAAGAGCCGCTGTCACCGCTCAATACAATAAACTCACTCTTTGCCTTAAGGAATTTAAGTCGTGCCACCGCCCAATGATCGGCCCATGGCCAAGGTTGAACAGGGCTTCCATGCTCTAATGTCTGTTGCCATGACCGCTCTAATAACGCTTGTGCGACAACCGCCTTTATTTGTATCCAAGAACCGCTGACCAAAAAGCATAACCCCACACTTAAGATAAGGAAGGCAATAACTCTAGCCTTCAAAGGTTATTACTTACTTTAAGTTTTTCAACTCTGCCCTTCCATAACCATATGGCACATGACAATGTTAATAATAAAAACCCTATAATGATTTGAATCTGTGAGTTCGTTGCCGTTTGAGCTAAAGATAAATAGGATCCACTTTTAACGAGTTCTTGCTGATTAAATTCAAGCTCACGTAATTTGTCAGCAGGGGTTACATCAACAGCCACCAAACTGGTGTACTGGCTGACTAAATGATAGTAATACCCTAAATCAATAATTGCTTTACGAACTATTTCTTTCTCAACGCCGAGTACTTTGTTATCCATCCAAGATTCAATCAT
>ENA-OSET01004914-OSET01004914.1-sediment-metagenome-genome-assembly--contig:-NODE-4914-length-11579-cov-3.486089_pt1 | contig 11579 bp, 5 predicted proteins | sample MGYA00237882_ERZ534229 | MGnify/ENA primary metagenome ERZ534229 (study PRJEB26408, sample SAMN06266212) | sediment metagenome | isolation source: Hudson Canyon methane seep mesocosm | place: USA:Hudson...
ATAAGTTCGTTCTGGGTTCGCACTTGAAGTAAGGTTATCATCTGTATAGCCCCATTTTTCAGGATACTTAGGCATTACATGCGCTTGTTTCATGGCTTGATGGTAGGCCTTCGTACCCGGTTCAACCGTCTCTTTACGCATGATGCCAGCATTACCGCCATGACAATCTACACAGCCTAATTTAACACCAGGACTGGCATGCATTGAGGCTTGATCCGTAGATGTATGACACGAAGCACAACCACTGCTCTTTTGGTCTACATCAGCCTGTGTCTGCTGTTTAGGTGCAGGAGGGTAGAGTTTCTTTTCATAACCTTGAACCTCTGCCTGTAGGCTCGAAGTGGCGAGCAGTAATGACAACACCAGACCTAACATAGCGAACAACTTTTGACACCGCTGAACTGATACCTTTCGTATATCGTGATAAACAAACATCCTGACTTTCATTGTTCTTTCCTTAATACGTTAATATCAAATTAGCGAGTAGTGAGTACGGAGATTCATCATCGCCATAAAGGTCTATATAGCCCTGTGCGGGTATCAAATGAGCATACGATAAACGAACAACCACATTTTGATGCATCCAAGGGCGCCATATTAAGGCGGTTGACACATCCGTTCCTATATTTGAATCAATACCACTTTGCTGCCTAATAACATCCAATACAGCGGTATCATCAAACCACAACTGGTTTAGGTTAAAGGACAACCTAAGTTCTGGTAGCAGATCCAGATCGGTGCCGACACCAAGCAACCTCAAGCCGGGGTTGGTAAAGTTAGATTGACCGTGTTCTTTAGAGCTACGTAAGCTGTTTTGTAAGCCGTTTCTGGACGACAGTGCCACTCGTCCACCGCCAACAAGTGGCACACCTTGTCTGATCCAATAGCTTGTATCAGCACCTGCGAACAAAGGGTTTTCAAAAATTGCATCAAAGCCTTCCGACACATCATCAAAAGGGTCTGGGTCGCCACTTGCCCAGGCAAATGAGCCACGGAAACGAATCCAGTCCATGTCAAAGCCTGCTTCAGCACCAATGAACCAGGCGCTAATATCCGACTCCAAGCCACTGAGTGGCCCTCGTTCTTCTTCACCAAACACATGATACACGCTGGCACTCAAATTCATTCGCCCGATATGGCCGTCACCACTGTAACCTAAATACATGACATCGTATTCACGTGGCCTTTCTTCACCGAATGAAGCTGGTCGTTGAATAAAGCCATTGGTGTCATAGAACACTTCGTCTTCGGTATTACGGTTATACAAAGCCAAAAATGACGAATTAAAGCCTTTCACGCCTAGATCTTGCCAAAACAGGTTAGCCACAAAAATATCATCATTTCGTAAGGATTCGCTGACATCGTTCAAGCCGCTGTTCGTATCCTTCTCAATACGACGGAACCACGCTAAATTGTATTGAAATATATTGTTATCCCGAGTCCCGAATAACCTGACGCCTAACGGGCTGTCGTTAAACAGAAAGCCTCTGAAGTCGGCATTAAACGGTTGGATCCCGAGTCGAATACTATCAAAATCATAACGTGGTGAGACATTTCGGAGGTGGTAATCAAAAAAAGCAGTCTGTATGCCCACATGTGTATCGGTCCGGTCTTTTCCATCTTGCGGGTCGACATTAACGCCCAATATCTCATCTAACGTTAGGTAATTAATATTAAAGACAGGGGTAAAACGAAATTCATAGTCGGGTGGTCGAAAAACGGTATCGCCTTTATAAAAAACAAGTTCAGCGATCACACTTTCTGATAATACTAATTGGTCACCTGAACCATATACATCTATTTGCCCACGGCTACCGGTGGATTGGCCACCCACAGGGGTGACAACTCGTCTAGGTTCAATGACGGTATCTGAAATAACAGTGGTGGCAAAAAACCAATCATTGCCGATCACCGGCGCATCACCTTTCAATACATTACGATTGTAAGGGTCAAACCAATTTTCTTGATACCCTAAGCTGTTCATTAGCCGCCAGCGATCTGGTATCGCGATCAGGTTATCTTGATTAATTTGTTCATTGGTTAATACCGGAACGGGTGAAACAGTTCGCGAGGTATGACGAGCTTGTCGTGCGGCATCCGGTAGTTCAGGTTTTGAATTTGGCGAATAGACACGTTTAGCAACATCTGGTGAATTTTTCTCTTGTGAGTTGACCGCTTGCGCTTTCTGACATTCAATGTCGGCCAAACGTCCGCTATCACGACTTCCTGCTCGCCTGCGACGTTTAAAATTTCCCTGCTGTTGTTGTCGTTCAAGGCACTCTTGGTAGCTCTCTTGCTTACTCTCTTGAAGCGACTCGGCCTGAGCAGGCGTCGAATAGCCAACATTGACAATTGATGAACTGATCAGCAGCGCTAAGGTAAAAAAGCGAACCTTATGTTGAGGTAAACAGTTCAGAGTGCATATTTTTTTAGTGAATTTCATCATAATATCTCCTCCTATTTCCCGTCACAAACATTCATAGCATCACTATTAAGAAAGGGGGCTTGCGGACACTGTACATAGCGAAGTCTCACCCCTTTCGGGCTTAAATTATCTGCGCGTATCGATTTTGGTGCATTGCCAATCGCGCCATTCAGTTTAAGGCCCGCGTTATGTAAACCAAGAAAGGCAATCATGTCATCCTGATCAATACCATCACCCGACACCCCGATTGCACCGACCAACTCACCGCCTCGGTAGATCGGGACACTACCCGGAAAAATTTGTAAGCCATTTGCGAGTAATGATGAGGTTGCGACATCCGCGTCTGTAAACGATTGGCCGCCACAACCGGGATTGACATCGGTACCAAAAACACCCAGTAAAAAGGCTAAATGATTGGTAATGCCATTGTAGACTGAGTCGAGCTGAAAGCCGGTAGAAAACACAGACCATTCATCAAACGGTTTGCTCAAGGGGCCAGCGTTCGTATTTTGCAAACCATCGGGGAAAAATGGTCGCGATAAATTTCCGCCTGCACGGTCGGTGAACGCATAATCTCCGTCAGCCAGCGCTGTCGGTAAATCTAGAAAATCCCGGGTTGCATCAACGTAGTCAGATAAGACCACTTCGCGATCTACACCCGACAAGTCGTCTAATAAATACTGCGCATTAGGGAGCGATTGAATCAATGTGCTCGCTTGGTCACTGGAGAAAAATGCCGCTGTCCTCGCTTTTTGAAGCGATACATCGATACCAAATACCGGCGCATCTCTGCCTCTCACGATCCCCAATATTTCACCATCAGCATCGACAACGCTAATGGTGACTCTGGCGGGCGAACCTAAAGGTCGCCTAATTTGTGCACGAGCCTTATTAGCAACCGAGAGTGAACTTTGTAACAGTTGCGTGACTTCTGCCTCACTAAGAGGATCGGTGCCGACAACAGATGCAGTCGGCGCAAAGCGATTACTGTCGACCGCATCCACTAAGACAAAACCATCTAGGTCAGAAAACGCGGTATCATCTGCCCGTATACCCGAGGCCGATGTTCCAAAAGCTGTTCCTGCTCGAAGTGCTCCATCGGTATAGCTTGGCAAAGCGATTAATGAACCAACGCCAACAGCGATATTATCAAACGTAGGTGCATTATTTGGCTTGCTTGAAATATCCGAAAACAAGGCATCACTAAAGCGTAATGTTTTACCGTCTACCGTAATACGGTTGGCTTGCCTGTCGATAGGTGCGGCAAAGCTATAAGAAGCGGCCAAGGCAATAATTTCATCTTGATCCGAATCGATATTAAATAGATTTTTATCGAGACTATAAATCCCGTCAGAAATAACACCTACTCCCCCTACAACGGTGCCATTTTTATAGAGCGGAAAGCCTCCCGGATCGGCCGACAAGCCTAAGGGTGCTCGCTTTGGCCCTATACCCGAGGCACCACCACTGTCGGCTAAGATTAAATCACTACACGCTAGCTGACTAAACTGAACACCAAAAAGAGGGCCCGCGGGTTGATTATCTTCACCCGGATTAAAATGGTCTTGGATGATCTGCCCAGCTGTTCGGGTACTAAAACCGTTACCCTCACTCGATAAATATGCGCCGGTAATCGCTTTAGATATGGCTGCGGTAGCATCACCTGCTGTTGGAATAATGGCGCCGTCTAAACCACTGTCGTTATCATTATCAACACCACCTCCCGACGTGACTGTGACACCGTCAGGGTTCGCGTCTGTCATTTTGTATATTCCGAGTACATTGCCGACCCGGTCTGACACGGCAATTGTCGCCTTAACACCTCGTTTTTGCGCTTCAAACACCCCTTGAGAAATAACCTGACCTACATCGGCAACACTTAAAAGGCTACTCGCACTTGCGCAACTTCCATCACAGCCAGTGGTTTTATCCGTGCCTGTGCTTGAAGCACGTTCGCCATCAGCACAGCCGCTTAACAAAACCGACTGCATCAGAACGATCGTCAGCACATGCTTAAGTCTGCTTGGCAGATTAAGCCAGTCTGGCATTTTTAATAGACCGCAATATCGTAAACATACCTTGACCCTCACTGATATAGAGCATAAATAAGCTTTATTCATGGGAAACATCCATTTGTTTTAAGTGGTATTGATGGCAGCTCATACAAGACGAAACCGTTTTGATCTCTTGACTGAGGAACTCATGCGTATCAGAAGCACCTGCATGACAAGAGCGGCAATTTTTAATGTCAGGAATCAAAATATCAGCAGAGTCATCTGACGCACTCGCTTTGTGGCAACTTTCACAGTCGAACGCCTTATGAGATGAATGGTCGAAACGAGATTTGGGATACCAACTTTTGGCAATTTTTACCGGTTTTACCTGCATGTTCGATTTAGATTTATCAATCTCGTGACAGGTAGAACAGGCTTTATTATTAACGAGCTCCTCTAAGGCATCCTGTGATTTATCATCAGCCCACTCTTTCATGGCGCTATAAAAATCTGGCTTCGGTTTGCCAGGACGTTTAGCCGGACGGTCCAAGTTGACCTTCGACCTTACTGGTCCATTTTGAAGCGCATATAAACGTGAGTAGTATTCTTCGAGAGATTGCTTAACGATCGTTAAATCAGCATGGGGCACTTGCCGATCCAGGTCAGTCGGCTCAAACGTTAAACTATGGCAGCCACTGCAATGTTGCTCCATCGAAATAGGCTTGACCAATAAGCCATCCTGTTCAGGTTCATGACAGTTAGTACAACTCAGCTCTGTACGCCCCTTCGGACCATCAATGCCTTTAGGATTCATGTGCAAACTGTGCGAAAACTCTAGGTTTGAGTCTTCCATAAGCCCTTGTGTATCAAAGTCATGTCTTTGGATCAGCCAGTCCTGCCCCTGCTGCTCAACCATAGAGAGCTTAAATTGAGGGTGCTGTTCGAATCGGGTGATACCGCCTACAGTCTCTGTAGGTTCACCCTCTTTCGGCGTTTTTTTACTTTCTGGTGCAATGTCACTATGGCAACTAGTACACATTGGCTCATCTTCACGAATCACAACTGACGGATCTTTATGTTCGATATGACAACTAGCACATCGCCCTTCTATAAAAGCGCCATCTGAAAGAGTGCTATCTAAAAGAGCACCCTGTTCGTCAGTTTGTTCCTGCTTATCATTTCCGTGCTTAGGCACTGACAGATGCGGGTCAACTTCATGACAGCTTTCACAATCGGTGTCTTTAACCGGACTAAACAGTTCAGTGTGACAAACCTGACAATTATCGGCAATGCCCTGTATATGATGCACTTTAGCCAGCGGGCCTGGTGACCACAGCTGGTCTGCAGTCGACAAACCGGGAATTTTCTTAAGCGTGTTTTGTGGACCATAAATCCAAAGTAAGGGAAATACCAAACCCACCATTAACGTTAAAACCATCAAATACCATGACCAACGCCGCATGTTAAAACGGGTTTCGTTTAAGGTCATTGCCACTAAGGGAAAGTGGCTTCTTGCTTTCGCGCCCGAGTCATTGAGCTGAGACACTGAAAATGCATAGTCAATTCCCGTAGGTGCTTTCGCGAAGGTAAACGTATAAGAGCCTACTTTAAAATAGTCGCCTTCGTTCAGTGTTAACTTCTTAACGAATTTATTATCTTGTGTCTGTATTTGGGCTTTTGGCGAGTTTGTTTTAACCGTAAAACTTCCCTTCGCACCTTTCGATAACACTAAGTGCTGTGCTTCCATACCCGCACCGAGCAGCACTAGGTCTGCTTCGCCATCAGCACCAATTCGAAGCTTGTCTGTTTCAACAATACTGTCTTGCAATTCACCTTGATTTGCCGACAGGCTTTCGGTTTTTCTAATTAACCAACGCATTGCCAACTCACCAATACAAGAAGACGCTCAAAACATGAGCAACCAAAGTGATTAAAAGTCCCAAAGACATGGGCACATGAATATACAACCAAAACTTTAACCAGGCGTGTAATCGAATATCTTCTCTGACACGAAGAATGAACACACGCCGCAAGGCAAATAACGATAATAACTGCTGAAGAGACTCGGTTTCCTTGCCTCCTAAACTGGTAGATAAGCGCTTTGCCAGCCAGTCCAATATTTGTTTTTGTTGTGCATTTGAAACCGATGCAGGCGCCTTATCACTAACCTTATCCATCTCAGCCAACTCAACTTGTGAGCGATCAGTTCCCCTTAAAATATCACGTGCCCCGCCACCAATCACAGTTTTCAGTACAGCGCTCTCACATGTTTTAGCCACATCAATTTTACAGCTTTGTGCCGTCGTGAGAATGTTCTGGTCAAGCTCGGATAAATTAGCTAAGCAAGCATCTCGACTAATGCCATTTCGTATTTTTGAGGTGCGCTCTGGCAAGGTTAAATATGCCCAAAGCCCCCACAGGCCACTAAACACAACTGCTAATAAAAGCACATACGCCAAAGAATGAATATTCACCCCTAACTGAAACGCAGAATGAAACGACGCTATAAATAGTAGCGCTATGCCTAAATATATATGTGCGGACACCCATCCTTGAAACGTACCCACTGCATTTTTATATTGGCGTTTTCGTATTCCCAACCAAAGTAACCAAAGAATCAGGAGCGCCCCTAAAGTCCCCAAAGTATAACCTTGCCAGGTGCCGCCGTTACGAGACTCAACAGCATGTGGTATTAGAAAAATAACCAAAGCAAAGGTGGTGAGTATTAGTGACAACCAAAAATAACGCCTTCCTGCATACGCCAGGAAGGATTGATAAAGCGATGAACTTCCCTGCGTCATGAGCTTGCATCCGTTACGAGTGAGATCAGATCATCAAAGCGCTTTGGCTCAATACGAATGGCTGCGCCGGTCGGACAGGCTCTTACACAAGCCGGCCCGGCTGTCAGATCTCTACATGCGTCACACTTAACTGCCTTCTTTTTTGCTTCGGGTGCATGACTCTTCGAACTGTCATGGTGTTGACCCGGCCCACTGCCTGAACCCAACAATAACCAATTTAACAGCCCTGGTTTCTTAGGGGCCGGATAGGCAAGTTTAATAACATCGTAGGGGCAATTAGTTTCGCAATTGCCACAGCCTATACAACTATCCTCTATATAAACTTCACCGGTATCGTCTCGTTTAATGGCATCAGGAGGGCAGTCCTTCATACAGTGAGCTACTTCGCAGTGACGGCAAGAAATAGGTACGTGGATTGCTGCGTAAGCTTTACCACCGGCCCGATCAAAACGCGCGGTGCCATCATGTGTTTCGGCGCATGCGGTTTCGCAATTATCACAGCCAATGCATAAGTCGTCATTTATGACCAATAAATCAGTGGCTTCTTTCATCCCTTCTTGCAACAGGAAGTCTGTCACTTTCAAGCTTTTAGTATCCGCCATTTTTAAGGCTAATGACTTTTCTCGGGCTTGCAATTCACTCTGAAAGCGTTGCACTAATTCGGGTTCTAACTGAACCAATTTTTTAAACACCTTGGCATCAATCGCAACAAGCTCACAATCGTTCGTTGCCTGTGCAGAAAATGCGCGACTGGGAATACCCATTAAGGCAGATTCGCCAAAATAGTCCCCTGCGCGTACTTGATTAAACACACCTTTTGATTTTTCAAACTGACGATACAGTGTCACCGAGCCCGCTCTTAGCAAATAAAATAGATCGGCAGGGCCGCCTTCAGAAAAAATCGTTTGACCCGCCTTGAAACGAACTAGACTACACTCTTTTGCGACCGGAATTAGTTTCTCAAAACCGACCGAAGGGCAAAATCCCAGCTGCAGCGCTCTGACGATATACGCTGCATCAAGGCCCTTTTTAACTTCTTCATTGGAGTTGATGAGTTTGACCATGATACGTCGAGGCGTTTCGACCACCACACACTGCTCACCCAAACGGGCAGTCGCATTACGTCTTTGTCCGGTATTTAAGCCTAGTTCACCAAAGAACTTACCCGACGTTAAGGTTATCGATTGCTTATTTGTTTCGTCAGTAATAATCGTTAACTCACCGTCGACAACCGTGATGAAAGAATCCGAGTAGTCACCCTTCTTAAATAAAGTATCACCGGGTTTAACTTTGGCCTTAGCGTCAGCATAAATAACCCGACTTTCCATCATTAATTCACGAAACTGTAAGGAAGACAGCACGCTAAAAAATGGAATACGTTTCTGGAAAAGACTCAAGGTGGGTGTCACATCTAAGCCAAAAGGCAGTACCGACAGTTTGTCTCGCAATAAACCTTGATCAGCGGGTTCAACCGGCTTGCCAATAATGGTTTGAATCACTTCGTAACCCTGGTTCATCGCCTGCTTAATGAGCGGGTTACCCGCTAATGCACCAATAATAAACAAACCAGGTATAGTGCTTTCGTATGATTCAGACAAAACAGGAATGGCGTCAGGGTTTTCGTTCGGAAAGGTCACGCCAAACGACGCTAAAAACCCGCGCGGCGCGATCGCCCCAAGGCGAGCAATAATTCGATGGCAAGTAATTTCCTCGGGGCCATCTGCTGTTTTAAGGGTAAAGGTAAAAGGTGACTCACTGCCAACGCGGGTAATTTCTTTCGCATTAGCATTGTAAAAACATTCAATTTTTCCCGATGCAATCGCTTCGCGAATAAGCTTTAAGTTGCCGTCTTTTGCTCGTGCAAATTCATCGCGTCGGTTAACGATCACTACATTATTTTGGGCTGACAGAGCTATGGCATTTTCAATGGCAGCATCACCCGCCCCGACCACGACTATCGTCTCGTCTTTAAACTCACTCGCATCAACCAAGGTGTACTGTACTGTTTCAGCTTGTTCGCCAGGCACACCCAGTTGACGAGGATTTCCCTGTAAACCGATTGCCAAGACAATATGCTTGGCACTAATAGTTTCACCTGGCTGGTCTGATTGAAGCCCGACCGAAAAATCGCCCTGGCTACCCGATACCGAAGTGACTCTGGCGTTATGACGTACATTGACGTTTAACGACTCGACTCCATTCGTCCAGGCAGCAAGAATTTCTTCACGTTTACCCGCCTCGAAGGCAATATCTGAGCGCAAGGGTAAAATGGAAGGCTCCGCCATAACAGGTTTATTTTTTTGATAATCAAAAATTGTCTTGGCTAGATTAGGAGAGGCCTCTAATAGCAAATATTTTAAACCAAGAACTGCGCACCTTGCTGCTGCGCTAAGACCTCCTGGCCCTGCCCCAATAATGACAACGTCTAACATACAGCCCTACTTCCCCTAGATGTGTTACCAGTCTTTTCTCTCCGGAAAATATCTGGTTATTTGTTATTTTTACTGATTCACTTTGATAATGATAAAATCGTTGCAGCAGCCTTTTAATATCAGGTTTATTATAGTTAATTTTGAACTATAAGCATTATCAAAATGATAAATAGTCATAGATTAGTTATAACAGCCTATTTAACACTATATTTCCGCCAAAACAATAACCCTTGCGTTTGTAGCAACAGACACATACAAATAAAAATTTTCTTGTAAAGATAACCTACAGCCAGTTACCAATCATCAAGAACGGTGCCCAGAAGCTGGGGTGTTTGAAGCTGGTTTTACTGAGCATTGTCACCTGTGCGGTTTGCAGCGCTTTGGCTTTTGTTTGCTTGGCTTTGCTTAGTTCGCGGTAAAAGTTGGCGACTAGTTGCGAGGTGGCTTGGTCGTTAATAAACCAGAGTGTTGCTAAGGCACTTCGGGCGCCTGCTTTGATGGCGATTCCGGCTAGGCCTAGTGCTGCTTGCTCGTCACCTACGGCAGTTTGGCAGGCACTTAATACTAGTAGTTCAATCGGTTCTGACTGAAAACGACGCAGGCCAATGGTGTTTTCGAGCTTGTCCATGGTGAGTTTGTCGTCGTAGGTCAGTAGGAATGATTTACTGTGGTCGCTGCTAAATTCGCCGTGGGTGGCGAAGTGTACAATGTTATAACTGCCACCGCTCATTTCGCCTTCGACTGCGTCTAACTGATAAGTGGCGTCTTGGAAGAGCGTGGTGTCAAAGACCGATTGAATATTGGCCAGTTCTTGCTTAACGCTGGGTAACGCCGAATAACCTTGTACTGGTTCGCTTAAACCATTTGCTAAGACTCGAATGTTTTCACGATCGAAGGGTTTTGGGTCCGTCAAAGTTATGCCTGGTGTGGTGGCGATGGCAAATTTTTCGATTAAGAATTGCTCTCCGTCATGAAAGGCACTAATCGGAATACTTCGTAGCGGGCCATCGGGTATAAATACGAGGGTACTGACACCTGATTTCTCAAGCATTGGTTCAGCGGGTTTGATCAACCAATTGTAAAGCGATTGCGCCGCATCTAAATAACTATTGGCTGCGTCATAAACCTCAATTTTTTGACGAAACTGGTTAACCGTTTCACGTAGGTCAGACGCTTTTACTGGTGAGGTGAATTGCTTTATTTGACCGGGTAACTGAACGATTAACTCGGTTCTGTCGGCTAATAAAACAGGGTAAATAATGGCGCTGTCGGTATTGATCTCACTGAGCTTAATTTGCTGTTCAGGCAGCAAGACGCACTCGCTGTCAAAATAGTCTTCTACTTCGGCCAGTTTCACTGCTTCCAATACGTCGACCACTTCTTTCAAGGCGGCTTGTTTTACCTTTTCATCTGTTATCGTTGCAGACTGTTGAAGTAGTAGGTCAGCGAACTCATAAAATACCGGGCCAACCGTTTGTTTAAAGTTAATGCCTGCACCCAAGGTAAGGCTGGTACGTGAACGGTTTAAGGTCGCGACTGCTTGGCGATAACTTTCCAACGCAGCTGAAATGTTACCTTGTTTTTTTAACACTCGGGCGACTTGCCACTGCCAACGATACAACAAGGTGTCATCAGCTAATGCCTGAGCATGAAACAGTGCCTGTCGGCTATAATTTAGGGCGTCGTCAAAACGTTGTTCGTCTTCATACAATTCACCTAGGTAACCATTCGCAAAAGATTGCAAGGCTTTATCTTTTATCTTAGTGGCAATCGTTAGCCCTTGATTATATACACTTAAGGCCTTAAGCCTTAGCGCTGCATTGACTGCTTGCTGTTGAACAGCCGTACGGTATAACTGCCCTAGACTGAGCCACTTATTGGCTGTTGGTGCTGACGACGCTAGCGTGATTAAATTGGCATGGACTCG
>ENA-OSET01004917-OSET01004917.1-sediment-metagenome-genome-assembly--contig:-NODE-4917-length-11571-cov-3.594919_pt1 | contig 11571 bp, 10 predicted proteins | sample MGYA00237882_ERZ534229 | MGnify/ENA primary metagenome ERZ534229 (study PRJEB26408, sample SAMN06266212) | sediment metagenome | isolation source: Hudson Canyon methane seep mesocosm | place...
CCTAGTCAAGTCAAAAGCCTTACCTTAATGAATGCATTGGGTTACCCACAAGAAAGCTGGCCCCCAGCAATAGCGTTAGCACAATGGCCTTTGATGGATAAAGTTATGACTCACGTATCTCCTCGATTTTTGTACGAGACAGGGTTAAAAGAAGTCTATTTTAATGCGGCGCAAGTCACCGATGCGGTTGTTGATAGATATTATGAACTATCACGCTACTCAGGAAATCTGGATGCTTTTCCACGACGTGTAAAAGCTAGGCTGGATACTGATGCGGATAAAATAACTCAGATTTCAGTGCCAACGCTTATTCTATGGGGACGGGAAGATATATATTTTCCTGTAGAAAATGCGCTGCGCTTTCATCAAGATATAAAAAATTCAAGCATCTATGTTTATCCTGATGTGGGGCATTTGCCAATGGAAGAAGCGCCATCTCGCTCATTAACGGATTTTCTTAAGTTTATGCACACTCGAATGAATTAATATTATCTATAATGGTCTATCTAACAACCCTAGTGGATTACTGACAGAGAGTGAAGGTGTTACTGTTATGAACAAAGTTATGGTACTGGGCGCAACAGGCGCTACTGGTAGTTTAGTGGTCGCTCAGTTACTAAAAGCAAATGTAGAGGTTATCGCGATTGTACGGTCTGCAGAAAATTTACCTGTAAATATTTTGGGTTCTATGAGTGTTCAGATAGTTGAGGCTGAAATCTCTCAAGTGAGTAATGACGAATTGGCTTTAATGATTAATGAATGCAATACCGTAATATCTTGTTTGGGGCATAACTTAACCTTCAAAGGAATCTACGGACACCCAAAAAGACTGGTTACCCAAGCAATTGAAAAAGTTTACCAAGCACTTCAATTATTACCTTCAAAAAAGAGAATAAAATTTATTCTGATGAATACGACAGGTAATCGTAACCGAGATATTCCAGAAATCGTGCCTGTATCACAGCGGCTAGTGATTGCAATCATTAGAAAGCTAATCCCGCCACATCGGGATAATGAACTGGCGGCGGACTTTCTTCGTCAAAAGGTTGGTCAGAACAACTCACTACTTGAATGGGTGATTGTGCGTCCTGACGGTTTGAGTGATGAGAATGAAGTTTCTGCTTATGAAATACATACATCCCCAACTCGGAATGTAATCTTTGATGCTGGAACGACCAGTCGAATTAATGTTGCAAACTTTATGGCTCGTCTGGTGAGTGACGACGTTCTTTGGTTTCATTGGAAAGGCAAAATGCCGGTTATTTATAATCAACCAGCATGACTTTTAATGTAATCAATTTTTTTTCACTCAAAGCCAGTTTACGTTTTTGGTTCAAAAATAGCGCTATCGGTTTAAATTGTACCTTAGGCTTAGAATTTTGGTGAGCGGCACTAATTTAAAATTGAGGAGAAAATTTAAAACTGCGCTCGATATTGATTGGGTGTCATGTTCGTCCAGCGCAAAAATGCATGTCGAAAACTGGCTGTATCTTTGAACCCACACGTTTTAGCAATGTTCGCTAATTCTTCTTGAGTATTTGCTAATGCTTGCAGTGCTAATTGCAGTTGATGTTGCTGATAGAGTTCACGATAACTTGTGTCAACGGAATGTAATCGCCGACGTAGGGTGCGCGCACTCATAGCAAGACACTTCGCTAAGGTGTCTAAATTGATGGGAAGTTCACGGTTTTTTGCTAGCTCAGTGCTGACCAACCAACGAATATCACCTTTTTGGATGTTATCAACACGCTGCATTTCCAGATCGCAAATATCAAGTGCTTGCTGCTCTGTCATTCGGTTAGCGAGAGGTAATAAAGTAGCCATTGTTTTTTCCGGCAACCAGAGAGCACTGATAGGCGCGCCAAATTCAATCGAGCATCCACAGTGTTTTTCATAGTGGCGAAAGTGTTTAGGCGCAGGGTAATGCAATTGAATTTTACTAAATGAAAATGGCGTGACTAATAAATCGTTAATTTGGCGAGCAAGTGAAGCGATTAGCATTTCAAAAGCAAATACTTCATTGACAGGGAAGGGCATTTCGCTCCGCTGTGTAACACAAATTTTTATCATGTCTTCGTATTTTTCGGGTTCAAGATTAAAGCGGCTTCGTATCAGTGATCTATGCTGGTTAGCCGTTTGTAAGGCGGCACCTAATGAACGGGCAGCTGTGAGCGCTAAAGTGAGCATGCCCCATCGAGAGAGATTGAGCGCTTTACCAAAGCGAAGTCCAATATCTGGAGATTGAACTAAGCGGAAAACATTCCGGTAGATAATATCAAACTGATGCAGTGACACTAAGGTCTCTGAACTCTTCAGTGCGTTTATCGACAACCCTGTCCCTAATAACCATTGTTGTGCTTGGAACCCTTCGGTATGCATAAACTGTTTTATTAGAAATAACTCAGCACTGGGGTAAATAGCGTGATGCTCAAAAATTGACATTTTAGTTCGGCCCGCCACGTTATTAAGTGAATCAAAAATACACTGCAAATCATTATTTAGGACAAATTTAGCATTAAATAGGCCGTTTTTGGAGTCTTTAATGGCCCAACTAATGGGGTCGTTTTAGTATCTATTAAGCATTTCTAATGACTTATTTACCAGGATGTATGTAAGCGACTAAAGTGAGGAGACATAATAAAATGAGTCAAAATAGTAATCAGGGCATTGAAAATCACTTACTTGATAAGGAACGGGGAGTGCTCATCAGAGCCGCTATTCGTCAAAGGGGTGATGAGTTAAGACGAACCCACCCATGGTTGAAACATCAAAATATTATTGGGATGGCAATACTGTTTTTCTCTATTTTTGGGATTGTGATGACAGCATGGTTTTATTTACTAGGGCTTGTCAGTGCTTGGATATGTATTCCAGTTGTCGCCATACTAACGTCGTTATTACATGAGTTAGAGCACGACCTGATCCATAAATTGTATTTCAAAAAAAATAAATTTGTTCATAACTTAATGCTCTTGAGTGTCTGGGTTTTTAGACCTGGCACCATAAACCCTTGGATTAGACGTCGGTTACACTTTTTACATCACCAAACCTCAGGTACCTCATCTGATATTGAAGAGCGCGGCATTGGTAATGGCAGGCATTATGGTTTGGTGCGTTTGTTCATTATGTTTGATACTTTTATTGGTAATACCCTCGCTGTTTTATTAGAAGGACCAAGAGGAAAGAAGCTGAACCATATCCTAAGAATTATTATTGCTCATGCGCCTTTTGCTATTGTTTGTGCGCTGACTTGGTATGGTTTTTTATTTTTTCATCTTATTGATAGTGTCGGCGTTTGGGTGTGGCCAGAACCGGTATTAATCTTTATGAACTACATCAACGACATTGTTGTTGTGTTAGTGGGTCCTTTTTACTTGCGATCTTTTTGTTTAAATTTTATCAGTTCTAACATGCATTATTATGGTGATGTTAAAACGGTAGGCCAGCAAACTCAGGTATTGAATGCCTGGTTTCTATGGCCCTTTCAATTGTTTTGTTTCAATTTTGGCAGCACTCATAGCATTCATCATTTTGTGATCGCTGAACCATTTTATATCCGGCAACTTACAGCATCTTCGGCTCACCGAGTGATGCGAGATCAAGGCATTCGTTTTAATGACTTTGGCACATTTATTCGCGTAAACCGTTACCAAATAGATCCCCAGTCCTGATCGACGAAATCGTATTTAGATAACCCTGCAAACTAGGAAATAAACATGTCGATAGCAACAGAAATAGATTCTGAAACTTCTTTGCGTTATCAGCCCAAGCAATCTTTTGTAGATGTTAAAGGCATGACGTTTTGTGTAGAAGAACGAGGTGATCCATTAGGGCCCCCTATCATACTTATCATGGGGCTTGCCTGCCAAATGACACATTGGCCCGAATCTTTGTTAGATGGGTTAGCGGAAAAGGGTTATCGCGTTATTCGTTTTGATAACCGTGATATTGGCTTGTCCCACAAGTTTAGCTCAACATTACGTGTGAATACGCGCTTTGCTTACCTTGTTCATAAACTCGGGCGGTACCCTCAGGCAAATTATACTTTACATGATATGGCGAATGATACAGCCAACCTAATGACAGCGCTCGATATTGAGCATGCGCATATTGTTGGTGTTTCAATGGGAGGCATGATTAGCCAATTACTTGCCGCTAATTATTCTGACCAGGTTCGTACGTTAACCACAATAATGTCATCGACCAATGCTCCAAGTTTACCCATGCCTGAATTGAGCTTAATGCTCAAACTCGGTCAGACTGGTAAAGCTAAAAATGATATGGCTGCAGTGACTCAGCGATGGCAGCATTTTTGGGAGTTAGTACAAAGCCCAGGTTATCCAACTTCCTCCGCTGATATACGCGCATTGATGGAAGAAAATTACTTACGTAGTTACTCACCTGGCGGCACCATACGACAAATGCAAGCGATACTAGCCACTGGCAATTTGGAAAAAATGATTCAGCATATTATAGCCCCCACATTGGTGATTCATGGTGGGAGTGATCCGTTGCTGAGACCCTCATGTGGGCGAGCAATATCAAAGCAAATAAGTGGTGCTACGTTTAAGCTTATTCCCAAAATGGGACATGACTTACCCGAACAATTAATGCCGCAATTTGTGCGTTTAATTAGTGAACATGCAAGATGTTAATAAAAGTAGTAATACAAGATGTCTCCTCAAGATTTTAATTGGCAATGGCCAAACCCGTATACACAGGAAATTTTTGTTTCTTCAGCACATACTGATCGACTCGGCCATACAAATAACGTGCGCTACCTAGAGTGGTTAGAAGGAATCGCTTGGGAGCATATGGATTCCTTGGGTTGTGGTTGGGAAGTAAAACAAAAACTGGGTAAAGCTTTAGCGATAATAAGAACTGAAATTGATTATTTATCTGCTTCTTATCAGGGCGATCAATTAATTTTAGGCACCTGGGTGACTTCAAGTGATCGGCGATTTCAATGTTCCAGGAATTTTCAACTCCTTCGGGCGTCAGATGCTAAAACTATACTCAAGGCAAAAATGAGCTTTGCCTGCATCGCATTTAAAACAGGATCGCCCTCAAAAATGCCCGAAGAAATAATCTCAGCGCTTGAAAAGGGTTTGGTGCAATGTGGTGTGCATCCTTAAACCCTTTTCTTCTAACCCACACCCTTAGTCTGGTATTAGCGACATGACTTTGGCTTTGCTTCTTGTATTTGAACGGGGCTAGCCGCCAACACATCAACACAAGCAATGAGATTGGTCTTTTTATCTATTTGGCCAAAACTCAATACCCCAGTTGGGCAGGTTGAAACACACGCAGAACAACGAACGCACTCAGGGTCTTGCATGGCTTGGCCTTTGTTAGCGAAACTCATCACATCAATGCCCTGGTGGCACACACTCGTACAACTATTACAGCTAATGCATTTATCTTTGTCGGCAAAAATTCTAAAACGGCTGAAGCGAGCATATATATGCATTAAGGCAGACAGCGGGCAGGCAAATCGGCACCAGACTCGTCCCGAAAACTTAAAGTAGAGACCAACGCCTAATATCCCACCAAGGACGACATCGACAAACCACTTCCAGCTAAATAAATTGACGAGTTTATACTCGCTATTTTCACCTTTTAATAGTAGATCAAACGACTGATGCATCCAGCTTTCTGGCATTAACCAGCCACCAATACGAATAAACAGCAAAGCAAAAGCGAATAACAGAATCACTTGGCCGAGCATATTCAATCTATTCCAGAAAGGTCCATGTGGCATTTTATGGCGATGGGTATCACCCATGGTTTCGGCTAAGGCGCCGCAGGAGCAGATCCAACCACAGTAGGCACCTTTGCCGAATTTATAAATCAGTGCGGGAATAATAATAAAGGTCTGTATCGCACTGATGATCAACCAACCGGCCATGGGGGTTGGGGTAAATACATTATATACATTCAATGGCCAAGCTAGAATAAAACCGTAAGCATGCCAATAGGCGCGAGGGTGCCCCCATTCCGGCCAGCTATGGGCAGCAAGCTCTTGTGCAGAGATATAACTTGGGAACAAGCTATCAGCGAACTCTTTAGCGATGCCCGCATCAAAAAAACCTTGATAGCCTAACCAGGGAAGAAGTATCTCCGGTAGTAAAAAAAGTGGAATTACCTGAATGAAAAACAAACTGGCGGTTTGAGTGGTCACATAGGGCGTTTGGTGCCTTTGTATGCGTTTCCAGCCAAAATAACCGATACACGCACTATAAATTATCGTGTAATAAAACGAACGGCTTTTCATGGAGACGGCAATGGTACCGATCAGGCTATCGCGTTCAGCGACCAACTGTTGCCACCAAGGGCCAATACTACCAATGATGTCGGGCATTTTATTGGGGAAGGGCACGCTACTCCAAACGTGGTTAAGCCAGCCATAATTTTTCCAGTCGTAAAGAGCCATGATCGCAACAAAGAACAGTACAAAATAAAGCCAACCAATAGGGCGACTCTCACCAGCAATAGGTATACCGCTGCGTCTAAAAAAATTAAGCGGTGCTTCTCGCCCAATCAAACTCAATACAGCATCATTAGAAATCTGTTCTTCAATTTGATCTTTCGCTTTTATCTTGACCGATCCTGCTTCAATTTTAGTGAGCACCGTGTCGGTCTTAATTTCAATGTTTCCGGCGTCTTTCAGGCTCATTAATTTTTCTAAATTAGCCGGTTTGGGTAAGGGGAAATCGCTATCACGATGGCAGAGTGTGACGTTTGCACCTGCTTCACAGCATGCGATGGTTGCCTCTAATGCGCTATCGCCACCCCCGACAATCACCAGATTTTTGCCGCTGAATACTTTAGGGTCATGCAAACGATTCATACAATTGTCGCTGTCTTCTCCCTCAATCCCTAACTTTCTAAAGTTACCTGAACGACCTATCGCTATAATGGTTCGGTGAGCTTTTATGGGGGGCTCGTCTTGACCTAGAATGACCTGCATTAGACCTGACTTTCGTTCAACGTGTGACGCGCGAGCAATATGATGTTGAATACCTGCACCAGCTACTTTTGCTTGTAACATCTGCAATAAGCTTTCTTTGTTGGGCTGGGCTACATTATTTTCATCTTCATGCGAAAATTCAGCTTCATTAAAAGTGATTTCTCCTTCAGGAGTCATCTGTTTCGGGTAAGTAAATATCGGTTTCCCTTTCGGGAAGTTGCCAATGGTTGAAAAAGGTTCGCTGGCCTCTAACAGTAAAAAATTAAGTTGGTTGGCTTTCGCCTCAAGTGCCGCAGCATAACCACTGACTCCGCCACCAATAATGATTAAATCATAAACCTCAGGCTGATCTTTTCGACGGATAAAGTTGTCATCGCTCATCATGTGCTGAACTGCTTTTGCGCCCGAGTCAGCAGAAAGCTTGAGTAACGGTATACCCGTGAGGTCACCAACGACATAAGTACCTTTTAGAGCTGTTGTGCCATCACTGTTTATTAGTGGCAGTTTTTCAGGAATGCCAGCAGGCCACTTTCCGTGTAACCAATGGTTATATTTTTTAATTAAACCGATCATATAAATGATTCCAGGTGTTTGTTTTGTAAGTGGTTGTTTGGTTTGTTGTTAAATGATTACGGGGAGAGCTACTCGATAATATTTACTGATTTTTATGGCGAGACTGTAAATAAAGCCGATTAGAATACCGCTAGCAATGGCAATAAGTGGCCAAGTCGCGGGCATCCATATGTGTTGACTAGCAAACAATCCCAAGACTTCATACGTTAATGGCAGCAAACATACCCAGGCCAATAACCAGAGGTTGGGTGATAAGGCTAAAAGTGGAATTAATGGCATTAAGTACCAAGGAAATACGACTGGACTGATAAGTAAAGGCGTGGCCAATACCCATTGAAATAGTGGTATAAATGATTGAGGGTGGTAATTTTTTCGGTTTCGATGTAATTGAGCCCAGCTTAAAGTAGCGATACTGAGTAAACCTAAACCGATAAAAACTAAGGTGCAGACCAATAGTTGAGGAGCGCTAAGCAAGCTTTCTAAAGTGCTAAAGAATGGGGATCCAAAACGCCATTTTTGAAAAAAAACTTCAAGACTGCCAATTGCTTGATAGCCGTTTAAGATAGTTAGTAGGTAAACCGAGACCACGGTGACCACCGTGCTGAAAGCCATCCTAAACCCATTCACCAAAGGGTGTTGGTGCCAACCTTTTTTACGACAGTGATTTTCATCTTCAGATTGCATTGCTTTAAAAGCAAAAAACAAAGGGCCGAGTAGTAGTAATGGTGTTAATTTTAGTAATACACCAAGCCCGATAAAAACACCGCATAACCAGGCGCGATTTATTTGCCAGGCCCAAAGTGCCGAGCAAACTGCTAAGGTTGAGAATGTATCGATATGTGCACCGACGCCTGCTTCTAAAATTAGCAACGGTGATAAAGCAATCAAGGGTAAATGCTGAAGCTTTTTGGCATTTTTTAATAATGAATAACCCAGCCAAAGCGTACCGAGGCTTGCTAAACTTAGTAAAAATTTCCAAAAAACGGGGCCCCATTCAGGTCCCCATAAAGCACTGGTCGCAAAAAGAGCTAATGCCATGGGTGGATAAATCGTGACATATTTAGCCTGCTCAACCGGTGGTTGCCATAACGCGCGCTGTGTCTGTAAAGCGGGGTCTTCATGGGTGACACTATAAGGGTCAAGGCCGCTCAGAACGATGTGGCCATCAAATAGATAACGATTCATATCATTTGAGGTATATGACGGTAGTGGTATTAGTATCACACGAGCTAAAATGGCGACCCAAAGTAAGTGTCGTATCGTCTTAGAAGTATCAGAGTCTTGCTTCCGACGATTTAAAAAATACCAACTTATCAACATAAATCCAGCGGCAAGACTAAATTGTAGGGCAGTTAACCAACCTAATTGCGAAGGCTCAAACAATGCGCTACGGTCTTGGTGTGCATCAACTAATAGATAGCTAGCAGCGATACAAACGAAGAACAGCAATAGACTGATAAGGTGCAATTGTTTCTTTAAGGTGGTTAACATTATAAGGCCTTTGTTTTACTTACTCAGCGGCAGTTTGGTTCAGGGTTCTTCTTGCTTTTATCTGGGTGATAAAGCTTTCAGCGGCGGTTGCGGTAAAGCCCACCATCAAAAATAATAAGACTGGCAGCATTAACCAAACTTGATTCACGATGGCCCAAATTGCGACCATCAGAAATACCGTTGCAATCATCAGTTCGAAGATCACCCCTTTTGGTGTAACGGCTTGATAGAAGCTTAAGCCTAAGGTCTCAATACTTGCGTTTTGTCCTTCCTTGTTTTTTCCTGACTGGAGATGCTCACCACTCTTCGGGGTACGCACAAACTCACTTTCTTGACCTCTTAAGGCTTCGATACCTGCTTTAGCATTGTTATAAGCCAACTGAATTCCGATAAGTAATAAGCGAGGCAATTTCAGCATAGCGTCTGTTTTTGAACGTCCCAAAGCGACTTGACCGAAGAATAAATAAATTAAATGAGAACCCGAAGCGAGCATTAACATAGGAAGGTCAATCCAAAGATTGGTTTCTAGCTGTAGGTATTGTCTGGCAAATAAACTCGGTAATAACAGGCAGACGGAATCGATCATCATCACTAAGTAGGCCAGATTATTTGACAGGTGAAAGCTTGATTCGATTTTATGTTTTAAGCTAAACGGTGAACGCCAAACGGTCCCCAACATCTTTTTCATTACTTGCACGCCACCCTTTGCCCACCGGTGCTGCTGGCTTTTAAAGGCGGCCATATCTGCTGGTAATTCACCTGCACAGCCATGCTCATTTAGATAAAGCATGTTCCAGCCTTTTAACTGGGCGCGGTAACTTAAATCAAGATCTTCGGTTAAGGTATCGGCACTCCAGTGACCTGCATCTATGATCGCCTCGGTGCGCCAGATTCCACCTGTGCCGTTAAAGTTAAAGAATAGATTACTACTGCAGCGCACTTGTTGCTCTAAGCTGAAATGAGAATCTAGCATCATTGCTTGTGCTTTGGTTAAGCTACTACTGTTGCGATTTAGGTGTAACCAACGAAACTGAATCATGCCCATCTTATCTTGGTTGAAATGATGAATCGTATCTTTCAGTAAGCTTGGTTCTGGAATGAAATCAGCGTCAAAAATGGCAATGAACTCTCCTGTTGCTTGGTCCATTGCATCTTTCAGTGCACCCGCCTTAAAACCGGTACGAATGGTACGCTGCAAGTGCTGTATATTGACTCCTTGGCGCTGATAGTGGTGTACCCGTTCCGCAAGTAGTTGGCTGGTTTCATCGGTAGAATCATCCACAATTTGGATTTGAAGTTGCTCAGCTGGGTAGTCGAAGGTGGCAACAGCATCCACAATACGTTTGGCTACTAAACGTTCGTTATAAAGTGGGATTTGAACCGTGATTTTAGGCAGATTTTCAAATTTCTGAGGTATGTCAGGGTTATAATGACGAGCACCAAACCATCGATAAACCATCGAAAGTCGATGCAAACCAAACAGGCATAACAGACCTACTAAACTGTAGTGAGCGATTAAGATTAAGATGCTGAAACTCGTCATGATATAAACTCTTTTAGATTAAAAAATTGTAGTGAGACCCACTTGCATACCATCGCCCTTTAAGGTGTTGGAACCATAAAGATCTTGGTTGTAGGTGAGCTCTAAACCCCAACGAACTTGTGAGCGTGGACGAGGTTTGCCAAACTGCCAACCGACGGTTAGTTCAAGTTTTCCTAGGTCATACTCAGGCGTAGCAGAAAGGTTGAGGCTTGAGTTAGTAGCTAATGCAGGAAGTTTGTCTGCATTTTCGACGCTATGAATGCCATCAAGTTTGGTGCGGAAATAAAGGTTGTCGCTGGCAAAAATGCCATACTCTAATAAATAACGAATTTCATCAGAGGGTTCATCGGTGCGTAAACGGTAGCCCAGTTCTGCACCAAAGTAGCCGTAGTTATTTAGGCTCTTGCCAAGCAACATTTTAAATTCATAATCTTCTTGGCCATTACCACGTGGCAAGTCATCGTGTTTGTCATATAAAGCGGGGGTTTTAAATAATAAAGAGCTGGATAGTACATAGCTGTCAGAGAACCACTGATAACGAATTCCAATTTCAGTATCTCCAAAGCCTTTAGATGTGGTAGTGGTTCCAAACTCATCGCTCTGTTTCAAGTCTTGATAGAGAAGCGTTCCAAATACGGCTAAGTCGCTTCCAAGGCCATATTCACCGTAATAGGAGGTATTCTGTCCTTCAAATTTTGAACCTGTACTATCGCTACCGAAACTATCATCTGCTTCATATGTCGAGACACCAATTTTGCTATAGGCTTCCCCTTTAGCAGGTACCCATGCACCTGCAAAAGCTAATTGAGTGCTGCAGCTTCCTATGATGAGCACTGCTGTTGCTGAACGCCGAACATGAGAAAAAGTTACCATGTAAACTCCATTGTTAGTTGTGTGGTTAGAATCGATTGCCACGCTTCATTTAAGTGAACGCTTATTTGTTGTTTTTAATCCTAAATGACTGAAATACTTGGATTCAAGCGCATATAACAAA
>ENA-OSET01004918-OSET01004918.1-sediment-metagenome-genome-assembly--contig:-NODE-4918-length-11569-cov-61.725026_pt1 | contig 11569 bp, 10 predicted proteins | sample MGYA00237882_ERZ534229 | MGnify/ENA primary metagenome ERZ534229 (study PRJEB26408, sample SAMN06266212) | sediment metagenome | isolation source: Hudson Canyon methane seep mesocosm | place...
TACGCAAAGCAAGGTACTGGGGCGAAGTATTTAGTAAACCCTCACAAATAAAATAGAATTTTTAAATTCGCGAACTTAAGAGAATAATTATGCCTGAGATGACATTGTTAGGTTGGTTTCATACCATATTTGGTGTGTTTGCACTGGTAACTGCGTTTTATACGTTGCGCCACTATAAAGTAATATCTATGGAGCACTTGCCTGGAAGGCTTTATGTGTACATTACTATTTTTGTCGCTGGGTCGTCTTTGGCGATATACAACCAAGGTGGTTTTGGTATAGCACACTGGCTGGGTGTACTAACTTTAGTGGCAGTTGCTGGTGGGATTGTGATGGAAAAGTTCACGCTATTTGGTGGCTTCTCCAAGTATTTTCAGGCCTTGGGTTATTCAAGCACGCTGCTTTTCCATATGATTCCAGCGATCACAGACTTTTTAAGACGGTTACCAGTTGGCGACCCCTTTGTTGACTCTTTTGATGATCCGCTGGTGGTAAATTTTCACCTAGCATTCTTAGTGGTGTACGTTGTTGGTATCGTTATTCAAATGAGATGGCTAAAAACATCAAGTTAATTTTATAAATTAGCAGTGAGCGAGGAGGAGTCAGCAGTTTAGAATGTGTTGACTCCTTTTTTGTGTCTGGCTATTCAGTCATATAGTTCATACCTTCAATTACACCACCACTTGAAAGCGTTATCTCTAGACGCTTAAATAAGGCAAAAAATTCATTCAACGTCATTTCCACTGGAATCTCTCTTACCTGAAGCGGTGGGTCAGACTTATCAAGCAATTCGCTGATATTTTGATGACCGTCTAAGTTAGAAACTAAAAACTTAATACGTACGGGATCCCTATGAATTCCATGATTATCGCCTGATCGCATAATGACTCCGACAACAGTTTCATCGGTAATATGTCCATTATCTTCCAGCCACTTTGTAGAGTCGGTGATATGCGAGAGATCTGCAGCTACACTACCCTTGAGATCATTGTAAAAAACTGATGCTTCAAACAATTCCATTTGCTTCCCCTTGTGGTGCCTTTTGAATTTAATTTTTGTGGTTTAGGTGTATTTCTTTTAGTTCTATATCTTTTGCTATGACCTTTGGAGTCCTTTCCAGAATATCAAAGATAGGTAAAACCACCTTCCGTTTCGAGCCGAGAGGCTACAACAAAAGAGCAGTTTCCACCACTGTCCCTAAGGACAGTGGTGGAAAAAATGTGATAAATATGTGTTGAAGAGTGTCGGCTAACTCTGAAATTTATAAAGGTGGCCTTAGATATCAAGTTTCGAGATCTTGAACGATGCCTTTCAAAGTTTCGTACAGTTTTATAAGGCGATGCTGAGTTCTCTCGTCTACTTGTTGGTTCTTCACCTTTAATTTGGTTTCACTAATTTTTCGTGCTAAATCATTATTCGTCCAGTTACTAGATTCTACAGCGACTTTATTAAGCAGCTTTGTCAACCGAGTAGCCTCTTTTTGGTGGATCGAGTCTGACCTCAGAAGTTGATCCATATAAGCGAGAGCTACTTCTGGAGTTGCAGGCCACACCATAGGAACCTGTTGTTGCGGGTTGAACAATTTGGGAGGGCCCATGGCTGGATAAGCTAATGCCGCAGCTGCTATTTCATTAGCACTCAAGAACTCGCTGGGTAATAACTTTAATACATCTAAGCCGCGAGCTATTTCAGTGCCGTAGATAGCGCCTTGGTAATAATAAACCGACCAAAATCCGCCGGTTAGTAGTTCTTTTTCATGGATTGGCCCACGATCGAAATAGGCAATTTCTATTGGATTAGTTGAGTCGGTAAAGTCGATCACCGAGATTCCACCTTGGTACCAGGCCTGTATAAAAATATCTCGTCCAGGTACCGGAATAATAGACCCGTTATGAGCAACACAATTTTCCGTCTCTAGCTGTGGCGCTGGGATTTTATAATTGCCTTTAAATTCTAGTTTTTGGTCAACGATGTCATAGATGGCATCAGCACCCCAAGTTATTGGGTCCCAAGCACGGCAGCGGGCTCGGCCACCGCCACCCCACTCATCGGTAAAGAGTATCTTAGTCCCATCATTATTAAAGGTTGCCGAATGCCAGTAGGCAAAGCCAGCATCTGTTACTGCATCGATTCTGGTCGGTTTTCGTGGATCAGTTATATCAAATAGAATGCCATTGCCAGAGCAGGCGCCAGCAGCTAAGTTTGCACTTGGAAAGACGGTAATATCATGACACTGATCTGTTCGGTACGTTTCTTGAGTATCATCTCCGTGATCACCACCGCGCCAAAGGCCCGCAAGCGCTCCAGTTTCAGGGTCTGCGAATACCGTTGGGCTATCGATGATGCGGGATTTTGAAGGATCATCCACAGGAATTTCAATCACATCAATGCGAAATAGGGCAGTGCGATCATCCCCCGGAGTGCCATCGATACAGTTTTCTAATTCTTCTTCTTTTCGAACGCTGGATGTACCCGAGTTATAGACTAGTATTTTACCATCGGCGTCTGGGCCAGAAACCACTGAGTGGGTGTGTGAGCCGCGGCAGGTTTGTACAGCACCAACTTGGATGGGGTTTGTGATGTCAGAGATGTTGAATATGCGAATACCGCGGAAACGTTCATCGCTTATATCCTCACTCACACCTTGTAAACCACAGTCTAGACGACCACGTGTTTGTTCTACTGACATAATCAGTAGATCGCCCACTATGGATACGTCACCTTGACCCCCAGGACAGACAACCGAAGAAACTAAGTTCGGGATACCAGAGTCTTTAAGCTGATACATATTAAACCCGTGGTAGCTTCCAGTGACGAGAAGATCATCACTAAAAGCCATGTCAGTATTAGAAAAACTAAGCATAGGATAGCGTAGGGCATTCGCTGACTTCTGGGTTGTCTTGGGCTTGTCCTCTTCATCTACTTCATTTTCTAGAGCGGCCGCGCCACGAGCTGCTGGATTATTGGGATCATAAAAGCCTGGTGGCTTGCGCTGAGAGACGACTAGCTCTAGATTCAGAATTGCTTCTTCAGCGTCGAAAAGTCCGGGCGCTAAACCTGCCCGAGGATCGCTAGAAAGACCTACTAGTAGTTCATTCATGCGTTCGATTTCAACTGCTTGATCATTAGCTACATCTGAAACAAATTCATTTAGTAATGGGTCATAGGCTGACCCTGGCTGATCTCGTAACTCCTTGACCATTTTAATGGCCCCATCATGATGGGTGATCATCAAGCTTAGAAATAGCTCATCAAAGTTTATACTTTTTGAGTTTGCTAAGTTTGTCATTTGCTCTGCATTAGCCATGCCGACCATGCCGTGGCCCATATGTCCTGAATGATGATCTGCAGGGTCAGGCACCATCTCAGATCGTTCTTTTAGCCAATCTTGCATAAGCGTTATTTCATCGTCTTGAGAAACGTCTATGCGGCCAGCAAGATCTAAAACGTTTTCATTATTTGTCCTGTCAGATGCAAGGCGTGACATTAATAGTGCTTGGTGATGATGAAGAATCATTCCTTGCATGAAATGGACATCGGCGGAGCTGTAGGATGAATCAGCAATAGCTATTGCAGTGTCAGCGTCCAGAGCTTGTGATGGCTGGCCGGGTGCGCCGGGCTGGACTATGGGAGCGTTAATTTTCTCTATGGAAGCAAATACACAGGTACTTGATACAGCAACGAGAATGGCTATGGCCATTTTTTTTATCAAAATATTGAAGTGTCTCATGTATAAACTAGCGCTCCTCGGATATCGGTGTATTTAGGTTTAAACTATTATTTAAGAGTAATTATGATTAAATGTTGACGGTTCCAGCCACTTTATTATCAAAAGCACTCAGAGTATATAGGCGCAGTCTTATGTATGTTGTGAGGCCATTCAATATTGAGAGAAAAAGTTGCCTAACCACTTGTTTTAACACCACAGATTGTCAGTGGTAATAATTTTAAAATCTAGCAGCAGGCAACCGCTCAAAATATATTGACATTAGTAGTGCCAATATGCAAAAGTCTAATAATTACAAATAACCAAGTCAGTGATGCATTAGATTATGAAAAAGATTATTGCAGTAATATTAGTGGGTTTACTGCTGCTTTTCAGTTTGGGGTTTTGGCAGCTATATTTCTCAAACAGACCGCCGTTGACGATTAATCCTCTGGTCCTCTCCGGGGATGGCAGTCAAATTGATTACTGTGAACTACCCATCCTTGATGGAAGTAGTAAGTTAGCCGCAGATATACCTAAAGGGAACACGCCCGATTGTGGTTATGACCATTTTCCTATGCCGATTTTGGCAGAGTGCACAGAGCCTCTAACAGAGCAAGCAGTTGATATTAGGGGATTATGGAAAGCTGTGACCGGTAAGGTAGGTCATATTGAACGGGTTGAGCAATGTGGCTCGCGGGTAGTGGTAACCGCTGCGGGGATTATCCATGATGCAGGGCCAAACAGCTCTGGTGGCTTGACTTCAAACGATACTGAAGGTGCGGTTCTTTTTACCATTGGTGAGAGAGAATATTGCCCGCGCACATCTGCTGGTGTGAAGTGGAATGAAGGAGTGCTGGATTTTCATGTGTTTGGTTGGGGGCCGGTTGTTGTTAAGCGTTACAGGGAAGGTGAACAACTGGTGTGGGAATATGCCGATGGTAGCATCACTCGCATGGACAGAATTTGTTCACTACCTGAGGCATACAAAAAGCCCAAGCAAAGAGGGCCTCGTTATAAAATTTGGTAGGTAGCAACAGGTTCATAATATTTCTAAAATAAGGAACGCCGTATGAAAAAAACTCTAGCAATCATGGTCGCGCTAATCATTTTAACAGCGTCGATTGGCTGGAGTTTTCGTGTGGAAATATTACTCGGAGTGATTGAGTATCGATTCTCTTCAATAGAGGTCTCTGAACCGCGAGATATACCTTGGAAAAAAGGGCCAAGTGCGAGCACGACTACCAGCCTAGAGCGTCCGCCTAATATTATTCTTATTGTTGCTGATGATTTGGGTTATAACGATATCTCAACCTTTGGAGGCGGTATTGTTCAAACCCCCAGTATCGATCGTCTAGCCAAAGAGGGTGCTGTTTTTAATCAGTCTTACTCTGGGGCCAGCACCTGCGCACCTTCCAGAGCCATGATGATGACTGGTCGTTATCCTACTCGTACGGGTTTTGAATTTACCCCAACCCCCGCGGGGATGGGAAAGGCAGTCTCGCTTATTAGCGGTGGTATGGATAATAATCGACCGCCAAGTTTTTATGATGAGGCAATGGAAGCTAATCAACCACCCTACGAACTAAAGGGCCTGCTGCCGGAAGAAATTACGATCGCAGAAACGTTAAAAGATTCTGGTTATTACACAGCACACATCGGTAAATGGCATCTTGGTAATGACAATGGTATGGCGCCCCACGAGCAGGGATTTGATGATAGTTTACTAATGACAAGTGGACTGTACCTTCCTGAAGATGACCTGAATGTAGTAAACGCAAAAATACCTTTTGATCCGATAGATAAATTTTTATGGAAAGCCATGACTTATTCGAACTCCTTCAATTCAGGAGATGACGATAGGTTTAAACCCAAGGGGTATTTGACTGATTACTGGACGGACGAGTCTATTAATGTCATCAAGGCTAACAAGAACAGACCTTTCTTTCTTTATCTTGCACATTGGGGCCCCCACACGCCACTACAGGCTACCCGAGAAGATTATGACGCGGTGGGCGATATACAGCCCCACCGTAAACGCGTTTATGCCGCAATGATTAGAGCGATTGACCGAAGTGTTGGCCGAGTCCTAGATACACTTGATCAGGAAGGGTTGGCAGATAATACCCTGGTCATGTTTACCAGTGACAATGGCGGCGCGGGTTATATTGGTATACCTGAGGTTAATCAACCTTTTAGAGGCTGGAAAATCACTATGTTTGAAGGAGGGCTGCGGGTCCCTATGATGATTAAATGGCCCAGTAAAATTACTGCTGGCACAGTAGTTGACACACCTGTAGCGCACATTGATGTAATGCCAACTTTGGCAGCGGCAGCTGCTACGCAGTCAAAGGCTGCAGAGATAGATGGCGTAAACTTACTGCCTTTGGTAACGAGGCAGGGCGACCAAAGTTGGGATCGAGAAACGCTGTTTTGGCAGAATGGGCATTATCAGGTAGTGCGGCACGGCGACTGGAAGCTACAGGTTAATGACAGACCCACCGATGGATTACAGTATTGGTTGTTTGATTTAGCAAAGGACCCAACAGAGCAAAATAATCTAGCCACAGTCCGTCAAGACAAGGTCAACGAATTAAACGCGTTGTTGGTTGATCATCAAGCAAATGCGGTGACAACCCTTTACCCTGCTACGACTCAAATGTCGGTAATGGTTGATAAAACGCTAGCAGAAGAATTTGAGGAAGGTGATGAATATGTTTATACACCCAACTAATCGGTCGAACAACCAACAGAGTTTTTAGCAAAAGGGCTGGCATAATTTAATTAATCAGAAGAATCATCATTGGGCTTATAAAGGTCCCACCATACGAGTAACCCTCCTAGTATCATCATTGACCCGTAACCTATGGCAAGTAACATTTCTCCGCTCATAATTGTTCTCCAGCACGTAACTCATAATTTGCTATTGCGTTTTCATATGGTTTTGCATAAAAGTTAATTAATAGCGCTACAACAATCACTCCGGTGATGATCATCATCTTTGGCCAGATCAGTGTTCGTGCTATTTCCTGTGAATTCTGATTGTTCGTTGGAGCTTTGTGTAATTGTTCTCGAAAGTTTTGTGATTCAAGACTAACGCTTCCAGAGGCGGAAACCAGTAGTACTGTAATTAAACTGATGGCACCTCCAACAAGGATTGGATCCATGTAAACAGGTAGGTCTACACCTGCAAAAAGTGTGAGCAAATTGGCAATAACATTACCCATGAATCCACTGACCATTCCCCAAAATGCGCCTGCTTCGGTAATACGTTTACTCCAAATACTCATAAAAGCAACCACTCCCCAAGATGATGCGAAGACTGGTCCGGCAAAGTAGGTTATCCAAAAAATATTGGTTGGTAATACTAGGCAAAGAACGACAATGATTAGTCCCATGACGATCATAGTGTATCGTGTAGAGCGCAACTGTTTCTTTGGGTCATTAGAGTGCTGAAAAATATCATTACTGGCACTAAATCCAACAAGAGATAGAAATGTGGAGGCGGAAGAAAGGCCGGCTGCAAGAATACCGCACACTAACATAGCGCCTAAAACAGTGGGCATTATGTTTATCGCAACCCAAATTAAGGCGCTTTCAGGTGGGTCGATGTTAGGGTTGATAAGATTGACTGCGGCCGCGCCGAAAGTAATTACAAGGTAAAAAAGGAGAACTGCCATTGCTGCACCGCAGGCAGATCGGATGACTACATGCTCATTTTTTGCCATCAGGTATCGGCTTGATTGCCAAGGACTGACTGCAACTACCACACCCCATGCGACACCTAGGATAAGAGCCCAAATTAGTCCCTCTGCAGGTGTTTTCCAAGTACTGTCGGGACCGATAACGCCATGCCACGAAATTATCTCTGGTTTTTCTTTGTAAGTTGCTAGTTGTTCTAAACTGGAGTCCCATCCTCCACCTGCTTGAACAATATAATACAAAGTAATCAGCGCTACAGTGGAGAAGAGCACGAACATAATGGTGTCTGTAAGTATGACGCCTTTTGATCCAGAGTAGAGTGTGAATGCTGTATAACCCAGCCATACCATGATAATGGAAGTGGTATATGAAATATCACTTACCTCAGTGACAATTAGAGAAACACCCCAGGTGACGGCAAGAAGGTAACAGGTCAAACCGATGACAATAGTAAGACCGGCAAATGCTTGGAGGCGTCGACTCTGAAAGCGCTGCCCGAAGAACTCAGGAACAGTAAGGGCGCGGCTACGACGTAAATAGCGCCCGAAAAATAACGCCCCTATTACGTACCCCAGACTGTTAACTCCAGTCATGATGATAATTAATGGACCATGGCCTTGATAGGACATGCCCACTTCTCCAAGAAACGCATTGGTGCTTAAAAAACTGGCAACAAGAGTACCCACGATAAGCAAAGTGGGCGCATTTCGCCCGGCTACGTAATAATCATCTAAATTTTTGACCTTGCGGCCTGCATACCAGCCAACACCTAAATATACGAGGATACTGAGAACTACTGAGATGAGAAAAGTGTTCATCGCTTCATCATATAGGGTTCAGCTAGAATAGGAATAAAAAATTAGTCATGGGTCGAAGTCAGCGCCAAAGCACAGAACTAACTAAATTGATGTTGAATGTACCTAAGCCAATCGACAGCCATTGATGACTTGTTTATCTGGCACAGCTAAAACGACGCTACCATCGTCTTGAATAAACCCTGTGACTAGGCATTCAGACATAATGGGCCCAATTTGTTTTTTAGGGAAATTAACCACCGCAGAAATTTGTTTGCCAATTAACGCTTCCGGGGTGTAGTGATCTGTTATCTGTGCTGAGGATTTTCTCGTACCGATTTCATCCCCAAAATCAATGGTTAACTTAATCGCCGGTTTACGAGCCTCTTTAAATACTTCGGCGGTTACAACCGTTCCAACTCGCAATTCCACGCGCTCAAACTCTTGCCAACTTAAGTCATTCATTTGGGAACCCTATGCTTTTAACAGGTGATTTTTGTTCTTACTTTATTTGATCTTATTAAACCAGTTAAGGTTAATATTTTCACTAGATTAACTAGAGTAATTACCATGTGTGATATGTTGTCTAGATTACTAAGTAATGTTTCATCGTGATCGTTAGGAGTAAGAAATGGCGATATCTCTTGTTGTAGGTGGCACCGGTTTGGTTGGCAGCTATGTATTGAAGCAATTGGCTTTGGTTGAGGAAAGCCCGATCGCCATATTGCGACGCAGACCAAATGACCTACCAGACAACGTAAAGGCTATTGAAGTAGATTTTGATGAACTGTTGGCTAGTGGGGACTTGCCGCAGTGTGATCATTTGTACCTCTGCTTAGGAACCACTATTAAGACCGCAGGCAGCCAGGCAGCATTTAGAAATGTAGACTTTAACTATTGTCTTGGTATTGCACAAATGGCAGCGAGCTCAGGCACATCGGTGATCAGCTTAGTGTCCTCTGTAGGCGCAGATGCAAACTCAAAGAATTTTTATTTGCGCACAAAGGGGCAGTTAGAGGAAGCAATAAAATTACTGAACTTTTCCAGCATTAATATCTACCGTCCAGGATTACTGATTGGAGATAGGCAAGAAAAAAGAAGTGCAGAGAAGGTTGGTCAACTGTTATCAAAAGTTATTGACCCTTTTTTAATTAGAGGATTAAGTCGTTATCGGAGTATAAAGGCTACTTTGCTGGCAAATACGATGATAGATAATGGTAATAAAGGTAAGGGCGTTAACTACTTCCATTTTAAAAACTTTAACACATGGTAGTTATTATGAACTTTGTTAAAGAATAATCTTGTGTTCACTGTTGATAAGTTACTCAAAGCGAAGACTTAACATTAGAATTCTGATTAAGTCTTTCATTTGTGCATAAGAGTAATTATTATTAACGCTCAACTATATCAAGGAGAGCTTTATGAAAAATGTATTTGTGATTGCAATGGTTTGTTTCGCTTTTTCTAGTTTTGCAGAAGTCTATGAGGATTATGCGCCTAGCGAAGAGCATGTTCAGTTAACTGTTGTGTCAGTAGAACCAAACTATTTAGACGATTACTTAGTAAAGCTAAAAAGAACTTGGGTTCGTGGTATGGAGATACAGAAGGAGCTTGGTTATATTGTTGATTACTCGGTTTACACGTCTGACAGTGCGAATAGTCCTAATGTTTGGTTAACTATTACCTATGAAAATATGGCGGCTATGCAACCAAGCGAAGAAAAATACAAAGCGATGAATAAAGAATGGATGAAGCGACACGGCGATGAGAATGAAGAGATCGATGAAATTTCAAAGGGCTATGAAGACATTCGAAAGATGGTAGATAGCCAAATTATTAACAAAGTTAATTTCAAATAGTAGATTCACCAAAATACCCCATGAAGTATCATGGGGTTGTGACCAAACTGATGGTCTTCAAAAGTATACAGACCTTAATTATCTGATTTTGCATTCTCGATTTTCGATTATAAATTTTCGCGACAGTCTTTATTGTCGGTTCTGAGCCTTTTCTGAGATCAATTGATTAATCGTTTTAATGATCTTAAAACGCCTCATATCTAGTATTAATAACAAACGTAGAGTAAATCTCATCGCTCGCGCAATCTTTATTTGCAATATAAGGTCTAAAATTATCATGGCAGAAAAGAGTTTGCTTTTAATACTGGGCAACCAGTTATTTCCTGTGGAAAGTATTCAAAGGGCCGGGACCAACTTTGTTTTCATGGCGGAGGATCTTGGTCTGTGCACCTATGAAAAACATCACAAGCTAAAAATACTTATGTTTTTAGCTGCAATGCGTGAAAAGCGGGACGAGCTTCTTGCAGCAGATTGTATGGTGGAGTACCTAGATATTGAGCATGAGACTTTTGGTCAAACCTATGAAGAAAAGTTAGCGACCTGTGTTGCAGAGAATGACATCACATCTCTGAAAGTGTTTGAAATCGAAGATAAAGACTTTGAGACGAGAATACATAACTTTGCACAGCAACAAAATTTACCCTTAACTGTTTTGCCTTCACCGATGTTTTTATTAGACCGTGAGGAATTCCTGAGGTTTACAGGTAAGTCTAAGGTGTTGCGCATGGGTAACTTTTATAAAGAGGTGCGCAAAAAGCTGGACTTGCTGATGGACGAAGACCAAAAACCACTTGGGGGTAAGTGGTCGTTTGATGAAGATAATCGCAAGAAAATCCCAAAAGGCCTCAGGTTACCTGATTCTTACAAGCCCACTAAATCTCAATATGTCGAACCGTTAAAACTCATCATTGAGCAAACATTCCCTGACCATCCCGGCCAAATAGATGATGTGTGGATGCCGCTGACTCGTGCTGATGCCCTCAATAATATCGATTACTTTTTACAGGTTAAGTTTGAAAATTTTGGTATTTATGAAGATGCTATTTTGCAGAATGATACCTTTATGTTTCACAGTGCAATTAGTCCTGGTTTAAATATGGGATTAATTACCCCTCGAGACATTATTGACAAGGTGTTGGCATACACTGAGAAAAATGACGTTCCCCTTAACTCGGTTGAAGGATTTTTGCGGCAAATCGTTGGCTGGCGAGAGTTTATTCGAGGGGTCTACCAACATCATGGCGAGACACAATTACAGAGCAACTTCTTTAACTTTTCGAATGCATTGAATCCAAGCTGGTATTCTGGTGAGACAGGGATACCACCCTTGGATGATGCGATTAACTTTTCCCACCGCTATGGTTATACCCACCACATAAATCGGTTGATGGTCATATCCAATTTAATGACCCTTTGTGAAGTTCACCCCAAGAATGTGTACCGTTGGTTCATGGAGATGTACGTTGATTCCTCTGAGTGGGTAATGACGCCAAATGTCTTTGGAATGG
>ENA-OSET01004920-OSET01004920.1-sediment-metagenome-genome-assembly--contig:-NODE-4920-length-11567-cov-17.187467_pt1 | contig 11567 bp, 11 predicted proteins | sample MGYA00237882_ERZ534229 | MGnify/ENA primary metagenome ERZ534229 (study PRJEB26408, sample SAMN06266212) | sediment metagenome | isolation source: Hudson Canyon methane seep mesocosm | place...
GACTTAAATGCAGCACAAAAATACAATTTATTTTATTTAGAACAAAGAGGGGGGCGCTGGATTTCAGCTGGTGAAAATAGCTCAAGGTTATTTTATGAAACATTTTCTCCATTTAATAATAGATTGCTTTTTACGTATATATGCAGTTTATCCCAAGACTTGCAATATGGTGGAAAGTTACTTAAACTATTAACTCAGCGAATGGCACCAGAATTGTCCGATATCTCTTATGCAAAAGCACGCAGGAATTGGTCTAAATACATACCAGGTAATATGAAAAATAAGCTCAGAGGGCTTCGGAATAAGTTAAAAATTTGGGGGCTCCCATAATTCGCTCCGTAGAGCAGTGGCAATAGGATTACCCAATATCTCATGAATTCAGATGGCGCACCTATGATTTATGGGCTAGGATCGAGTTAATGGAATAGCTCTGGTGTAAATTGATTGTGACAGAGAACACCTTAACCGTCATTTTCCATTCTTAAGGAACGTACACGGAATAACTTGAGCAACTAGCTAGTTATTCCGTGTACGTTCCTAAGGTTGAAATCTTCGTCTTTCAGGCGATAGGCGCGCCATCCTAGTTCATGAAGCACTGGGATGTCCTATATCGCCATTGTTCATTCACCTACGGAGCGATTTATGGGATTCCCAGTTCATCCTGCGTCCGCTTCAACTACGCACAAAATCTGCTTCGGTAAAGCTACCTCATTGACTTGATGGCTGTCGGGGTAAAATCTCGAATCCTAAGTGAGCTGCTCGCTCGAGAGCAAGTAGATGTCCCGACAGCCATCAAGTCAATGAAGCAGGTTTAGTTGAAGAAAATCCGAATGATAATTTCAAAACAGAATATGGTGTATGGGAATAATAGGGTTATTTCTCCTGCCCTGTCTACCTCCAATTACTTGCTTTTAGCTCATCGCCTTACGCACAACTTTTTGCACAATAACAATTAATGATTTACATAAAAGTAGTAAAACATGAAAAGACAGTAAAATAGAGGGTTCCAAGCAATTGTACAAAAACAATACAATTTCGTAACCTATTGATTTTTAATGTTCTCAATACTTGTGTGTAAGGAGGTGCTTTTAGCTGGCGGGGGGTATTAAAGATAGTGATGTATGCTAGCTATTTATGAAGTGGAAAAACTGTTGAAACTCTATAAACAGGAGGTATTAAAATTCCTGTTAATAATATTTAGGTAAGTATGAATAAATATAGAATTGTACATATTATTAATAATGATAAATTTATAAAACCATTCATTGATTTTGTGGTAATTAATTTTGATAGCTCTGAACATCTATTTATTTTTATGTACGGAAGTAATGAAAAAAACATTCCTATTCCAGAGGCATCTAATATTATTAATATAAATAATATTTATACTGGTAAAAAAAATATATTAAAGTTATCAAGACATATAACCCCTTATATTGAACATGCAGATAAGGTTATATTGCATGGGATCTTTTCTTTTGATTTAATAAATTATCTTTTTTTAAATAAAAAATATTTACAAAAATGTTATTGGGTTATATGGGGTGGCGACCTTTATTCACATGTTATTTTTAAAAAAACATTGAGAACTACTTTTTATCGATATAGAAAAAAAGCAGTTATAAAAAATATTGGAGGACTAGTTACTTACATCAAGGGTGACTATGAGTTGGCGCAGGATTGGTATGGAGCTAATGGAAAGTATCATGAATGTTTCATGTACCCTAGCAATCTTTACAAAGAATATAAAATAAATAAAAAACAAAATAAGACTACAAATATTTTAGTAGGAAACTCAGCAACTCTAACTAATAATCATTTTGATGCATTTTCTAAATTAGAAAAATATAAAGATCAGGATGTAAAAGTTATTGTTCCTTTATCATATGGTAATGAAGTGTATACAAAAAAAGTGATCAATAAAGGCAGGAAAATATTTGGCGATAAATTTGTACCCTTAATAGAGTTTATGCAATTTGACCAATACTTAGATCTTTTATCGGATATTGATATAGCTATCTTTAATCATAACAGGCAACAAGCTATGGGAAATATCATTACTTTACTAGGGCTTGGGAAAAAGGTTTATATGAGAAGTGATATTACGCCTTGGGAGATGTTGAAAGATATTGGAATAGATGTTTTTGATATAGCTGATTTTTCAATTATTCCTTTAGAAAATGACGTAAAAAAACAAAATAAAAATATAATTAAAGAGTTTTTTTCTGAAGAAAATTATCTTAAACAATTAAATACATTATTTGAGAGTTAACATGGCTTTTTATGCTCAAGATAAATTAGACAAAATGGGATTTAAGTCCATTGGTGCTAACGTCAAAATTAGCGACAAAGCAAGTATCTATGATTGTGATAAAATAGAAATAGGTGATCATTCAAGAATAGATGATTTTTGTGTTATTTCAGGAAAAATAAAAATAGGTAGAAATGTACATATAACGCCCATGTGTTTAGTCGCTGGTGGAAGTGAAGGTATTATTTTTGAAGATTTTAGTACAGTCGCTTATGGTGTAAAGATTTTCACTCAGTCCGATGATTATACGGGTGGGACAATGGTGAACTCTACAATACCCAAACAATATAAAAATGAGTTTTGTGAAAAAGTCATCTTAAAAAAACATACTATTGTTGGGGCTGGTTCAATTGTGATGCCGGGTGTTATATTGGCTAAAGGTACGTCGGTAGGAGCGATGTCTTTAGTTTTAGATAATACTAAAGAGTGGGGTATTTATATCGGTATTCCAGCTAAAAGATTGAAAGAAAAAAGTAAAAATTTATTATTACTTGAAAAAGAATATTTAAAAAATGAAGGAGTAGATAAATGATCCCATTTAATAGACCCCCTTATACTGGGAATGAAGAGCAATATGTTTTACAGTCTATCAAAAGCTCAAAAATATCTGGGGATGGGAAGTTTACTTTACAATGCCACCAATGGTTTAAAGATAAACTGCAGTGTGACAAGGCGCTATTAACTACATCCTGTACGCATGCGTTAGAAATGGCAGCAATATTATTGGATATACAGCAAGGTGATGAAGTCATTATGCCGAGCTATACTTTTGTTAGCACAGCAAATGCCTTTGTATTAAGAGGAGCAAAAATAGTATTTGTCGATATTCGCCCTGATACGATGAATATTGATGAGAAAAAAATAGAGCAAGCGATAACGATTAAAACAAAAGCGATTGTGGTTGTGCATTATGCAGGGGTTAGTTGTGCAATGGATGAAATAATGTCTATAGCAAACAAACATGATGTTTTTGTGGTGGAAGATGCGGCTCAAGGTATGATGAGCGAATATAAAGGTAAAGCATTAGGCACAATAGGGCATCTAGGAACCTATAGCTTTCATGAAACAAAAAACTACACAAGTGCAGGGGAAGGCGGTTTATTAATTATTAACGATAAGCAGTTCAGTAATAGAGCTGAAATTATTCGAGAAAAAGGAACGAATAGAAGTCAATTTTTTAGAGGTATGGTTGATAAATATTCTTGGGTGGATATTGGTAGTAGCTATCTTATGAATGATGTAAGTGCCGCATATTTATGGGGACAACTTGAAAGGGCAAACCAAATTAATGAAAACAGGCTTAAAAGTTGGAATTTATATTTCAAGAAGTTGCAGGAATTAAGAAAAAAAGGGTGCATTGAACTTCCAACAGTTTTAAATGAATGCACACAAAATGCACATATGTTTTACATTAAAGTAAAAGATTTAAAAGAGAGAAAAAAAATATTAGGCTATTTCAATGAAAATGGAGTTTTGGCTGTTTTTCATTATGTACCTCTACATTCATCTCTTGCTGGCTTAGCAGTTGGGGTATTTAATGGAAAAGATGAGTTTACGACAAAAGAGAGTGAAAAATTAATACGCTTACCTATGTATTATGGGTTAGAAGAAAAGACTATTTCTTATGTCATTAAAGTTTTAAATGAATTTTATAAATAATGAATTTAAAAAAACAAGCATTTAGCGGGATAAAATGGACGAGTGTATCTTCAATATTAATTGCCGTTATTCAATTGGTTCAACTAACTATACTAACTCGTTACTTGGATGCATCAGACTTTGGTTTAATGGCGATTGTTTCGATGATTATTGGTTTTAGTGCCCTTTTTTTGGATTTAGGTATCAGCGCTTCTATTATTCATAAACAAGATGTTTCTCATGTGCAACTATCAAGCCTTTACTGGCTGAATATAATTTCTGGCTTACTTCTTTTTATTATTATCTATAATGTAGCACCATTAATTGCAAGATTTTATAACGAGGCATCACTAACGCCCATTGTCCAAATTTTGGCTATTAACTTTATTATTTCTTCTCTTGGAAGTCAGTATGGCCTATTACTACAGAAATCTCTAAAATTTAATGTAATGGCGAAAATTAGCATTATTTCAACTACAATAGGGTTTGTGGTTGCTGTGAGTCTAGCGATGAAAGGACTAGGTGTTTATGCTTTGGTTTTTTCTTCATTGTCAATTGCTTTTGTCAGTGCTCTAATCAATATTATTGTGGGTATTAAAAAACATCGGCCTTCCCTCGTATTTAAATATCGAGAAATTGCCTCTATGATCGCTTTTGGCATGTTTCAAATGGGAGAGAGGAGTTTGAATTATTTCAACTCACAGTTTGATGTTTTATTAATAGGAAAATTACTCGGTGTAGAAGCGCTGGGGATATATAATGTCGCAAAAAACCTTGCTATGCGTCCTGCCCAAGTCATTAATCCTATTATCACAAAAGTGACATTTCCTGTAATGGCAAAAGTACAGGATGATACGGTCAGATTAAAAAATATTTATTTAAAAACCATTAACTATTTGTCTTCAGTAAATTTTCCTATCTACGTTTTATTAGTCATTTTAGCCGAACCCATTGTTTTGATATTATTTGGAGAAAAATGGAGTGAAAGTATAGTGATACTGCAAATTTTATCCATTTATGGCGCTATTCGGTCTACAGGAAACCCCATCGGTTCTTTACAGTTGGCAAAAGGCCGTGCTGATCTTGGCTTTTATTGGAATTTGGGGTTGTTTATTTTTATGCCTTTAACAATTTATATAGGCAGTCATTGGGGGCTTGATGGAGTAGCCTACAGCCTACTTGGTTTGATGAGTTTTTTAACCATTCCCAATTGGTATTTTATGGTTAATAAGTTATGTGGCGCAGGGTTCAGTGAGTATTTTAGGCAAATTTTCAAACCGCTTGTTATCACAATAATTGGGGGCGGGGTAGGTCTTGGAGTAAGTCTCTATACAAATATTGAACATATATTTTTCAATGCTACTGTCATTCCTGTAGTAATGGGAATTGTAGTGCTTGGGTTGAATTATTTATTGAACCGTATATTTATAGATACGATCTTTGAGTTTATAGGAAAAAGTAAGGTAAGACAATGAAAAAAATCACAAAAAAAATAAAGCATATAATTGCTGTATTTTTAGGGTATGTATTTTATTCGCACAGATTCTTTTTTTGGGGAAATAGGGTAGTAATGCATAAACCTGATTTATTGCATCAAGTTGAGGCAATTAAGATAGGTGATCGAGTTGAAATTAGAAAGGGTGCTAGGCTTGAGACGATAGGAAATTGGGACCAAAAAGCACCAAAAATAATTATTGGAGACCGAACATCGATTCATATGTATTTTCATTGTGGTGCTTCTGAGTCTGTCATCATAGGTAATGATGTATTGATTGCTAGTCGCGTATTCATAACAGATCATAGTCATAATATAGATTGTTTAGAGTTTCCACCAATTAGAGGGGGGCGCTTGGATGTTTCGCCTGTTGTCATTGAAGATGAAGTGTGGATAGGCGAAGGCGCAGTAATTTTAAAGGGAGTGACTGTTGGGAGGCGCGCGGTAATAGGTGCGAATGCAGTGGTTACAAAAGATGTATTGCCATGTACTGTTGTCGGAGGGGTTCCGGCTAAATTGATTAGAAAGCTAGGGTTTTTTAATGAGGATACTTGATATGCCACAACACAAATTAATATCAGTTTTAATTCCCACTTATAATGCGGGTGATTATCTTAGGGAAGCTGTATTAAGTATTATTGATCAAACTTATAGATATCTTGAAATAATTATAATTGATGATGGGAGTACTGATAATTGTATTGATACAATTAGTGATATTAGTGACTCGCGAATAAGAATTATACGTCAAGAAAACAAAGGAAAAGCCGCGGCATTAAATCGCGCATGGAGTGAGTTAAAAGGGGATTTTTTTATTATCCAAGATGCAGATGATAAAAGTTATTCTCTGCGAATTGAGGCTCAACTTAAATGTATGGAGTGGAATTCTAGATTAGCAGCAGTTTATGTTGGGCATGACTTAGTCGTTGGAGGTAAGCAATTTGCTCCGATTTTTGAAGAAATAAATGAAAAAGAGTGCAAAGACTTAATAGATAAATTTAAAATGCCAGCACATGATGCTACAGGGATGTATCGGGTTTCATTGTTAGGTAATATGAGATTTGATGAAGTACTGCGTATTGGTCAGGGTGTTGATTTTGTTCTTCGTGTGGGGGAAAAATACCCTATAAAACGGTTGGGTGAGTGTTTATATTCATATCGGATAAACTATGATTCTACTATTCGTCAGGATATTAGAAAAACTGTTGATAGTAGAAATATTGTTCGGAACAATGCATGCCTGAGGCGGGGAATAATTGATTTAAAGACAGTTGAAAAATTAGTATGTAAAAAGAAAAGGTTTTTAAAGCACCGAGAGGCAGATGTTCATATTGTTTCTCACTGTATGTGTAGTGTCGTAGACTTAAAAGGTAGTGGTGATATTTTTAATGCGCTTTTTGTTGGGTGGCAATGCTTGATGTTACATCCTTTGGATCTTTATTATTGTAAGCCATTAGTTTATGCCTTGATGCCATTAAAATTAATTGATTTATATCGAAAAAATAAGCTTTAGGGTTTTTATATGTGATTTTAGTTAAATATAGTCATAAAAATAAAAAGTGAGAAGATTTAGTTGGTTTAGCTTACGCTGAAAATCAGGGAAATGGAGAGTAGTAAAGTGATGATTTTTTGTCCGCAGTAGGCGACAGGGCAACTGGGCTCCCATAATTCGCTCCGTAAGTGAATGCACAGTGGCGATAGGGCATCCCAATGCTTCATGAACTATGGTGGCGCGCCTAGGACTTACTATAATGAACGCCCTAACATGGGAATTGGCGGTATTACTCCAATTCAGAAATTAAAATTATCACAGAGAAAAACATCTACTACTGATCTCCATTAAAAATGGGGGGATTACCGTCGGAATTATGACCATGAACATTTTTTTATTTTAGGGGGTAGGATGGGTAGTGAATTTTCGGGGCATACAATAGCTCATCCAGTTGGGATTTTTATATTAATAGTTCTGGTTGTTTTTACATTAAAAGTGCCACGCTATTATTTAGGTTTTCCTCTTTTATTTCTTATGGTTGCAATTCCTAGCGCTCAAAGAGTTGTCGTGGCTACACTGGATTTTAATTTCATTAAAATACTTGTGCTGGTTTGTCTTGCTCGTATTTATAGCAATAAAAAAGCGTATAATTTTCATATAGAAAAAACTGATATTATTTTGAATTATTGGATGTTTTGGTCTATTTTTTCGTATGGGGTGCTGATAGGTGGACTTTCTGGAGTAGTTTCGCGTACTGGTTTTATGATTACTGCTGTTGGGTCTTATTATATAGGTAGGGCATGTATAAGAACGACTGAAGATATTAAGAGGATTACAATATTCATAGGCTTATTGGCAATACCGATGGTATTTTTTTTTCTAGTTGAGCGCGGAACTGGAAAAAATATGTTTTCTATTTTTGGTGGAGTGCCTGATATTACATTAATTCGGAATGGTAGGCTGCGTTGTCAAGGTCCATTTTCTCACCCAATAATGGCGGGTGTTTTTTGGGCTAGTTTCCTGCCTTGGCTCGGTGCCCTTTGGTTTAGTAAGACTGTTGCAATGTATAGAGTTGCTATCTTTATAGGGTGCGTTGCAATTATTATTGCGAATACGGCATCTAGTACGCCCGTTATGTCAGTGTTATTCACTTTATTGGGATTTTATATATTTACTATCAGGGGTAAGTTACCAGTCATTAGAAAAAGTATGGTTCTGATACTGGTATCCCTTCATTTAGTCATGGAAAAACCGGTGTGGCATCTTATATCAAGAATAGATATTAGTGGAGGATCTACAGGCTGGCATCGATATCATCTTATTCAGGAATCAATTAATCATATAGGAGAATGGTGGTTGGTTGGTACGCTTTCAACTGCGCATTGGGGGTATGGGTTGGGTGATGTAACTAACCAGTATCTTCTTGAAGGTGTGCGAGGGGGGCTGGCTGGAATGGTTTTATTTACCGTTTTTTTATTTAAAATTTTTACCCTTATCGGTCGTGCAATAAAAGTTGCTGACTCTAAAGAAGAATTATGGATATACTGGGCGTCAGGTATTATGTTGTTTGTTCACATGATGAATTTTTTAGCTGTATCTTATTTTGGCCAAGTAACAAGTGCTTTTTTCTTCTTGCTTGGGGGAGTTGTTTCTGTAACAAGTAATAAAGTGAGGGCGGTAAAAAATGAGTTATGAAGTTTCTATTATTATAGTCAGTTATAATACAAAAGAAATGACGATAGAGTGTATTAAGTCTGTTATTGAGCAAACAAGGCAAGTGAAATATGAATTAATTGTATTTGATAATAATTCTTCTGATGGGTCTGCTGATGCAATAATATCGAGTTTTCCTGATATTACAGTGTTTAAGAATAAGGAAAATTATGGCTTTGCCCAGGGAAATAATATAGCTATAAAAGAGGCCTGTGGAGAGTATGTTTTATTATTAAATCCAGATACTGTTGTTTTGAATCGAGCCATTGATAATTTAGTGTTGTTTTCGAAAGAAAATATTTTGTCTGGTATTTGGGGGGGGCGAACACTTTTTGCTGACAAATCACTCAACCCTAGTTCTTGCTGGAATCAAATGACAGCTTGGAGTTTATTTTGTAGGGCGAGTGGTTTGGCAGTTATTTTCCCTAATAATGAATTTTTTAATTCTGAAGCGATCGGTGGATGGCAAAGAGATAGTGTTAAAGAGGTTGATATTGTTTCAGGTTGTTTTTTTCTGATAAAAAAATCATTATGGGAGTCGTTAAATGGCTTTGATAGACGTTTTTTTATGTATGGGGAAGAGGCTGACTTATGTTTGCGTGCAAAAAAACTAGGGGTTACGCCTCTAGTAACAGATAAAGCCGAAATTATACATTATGGTGGTGCTTCAGAAAAAAAACGTGCAGGAAAGTTGATTAAATTATTAAAAGCGAAAGTACAGCTTATTCGTAATCACTGGAAACCAGGAGTAAAAGAATTTGGTGTTTTTTTATTGATGCTCTGGCCTTATTCAAGGTATATAGCAACTAAACTTATCTTTTTTTTAAATAAAACTGATTCTATGGAGGCTAATTACTCTGTATGGGAAGAGGTTTGGGCAAATAAAAGTAGTTGGATAAAAGGGTATTATTAATATGCCGACTATTATTATTCCCGCATATAATGAAGAAAAGAATATTTCTGAGTGTTTGACTCCCTTTCTTGATTACGCAGGGGAAGAGGGCTTAGAAGTTATTGTTGTTTGTAATGGTTGTAAGGATTCAACAGCGGATGTTGTTAAAAAACTTTCTCATAAATTTATATGCTTGGAAACTGATATCCCTTCTAAAACAAACGCGCTCAATTTAGGGGAGCAATATGCAAATTACTATCCTAGGGTTTATTTAGATGCTGATGTGGTTATTAGTATTGATGCGGTAAAAGCTTTAATCCATAGTTTGGAGGCTAGTAATTACTTTGCATGTTCAATGATACCGAGAATGAATACGTCAAGAAGTTCTTGGTTTGTTAGGGGGTTTTACGATGTGTGGTTGTCACTACCGTATTGTAAAGCAGGAATGATAGGAAGTGGTGTTTATGCTTTATCTGAAAAAGGTCGAGCTAGGTTTGATAAGTTTCCTGATGTTATTGCAGACGATGGGTATGTGCGTTGCTTGTTTAAAGAGGATGAACGAGCTGTTGTAAAAGAACATCATTCTAATGTAACAGCCCCTAAAAACATTTGTAGTTTAATTAAGATAAAAACACGTAGCAGGCTGGGGGGGTATCAATTAAGAGATAAATTTCCTGAATTAATGTCGAATGAATTTAAGGACTACCGAGGGGCATTCAATAAACTCATATTTGACTATAAAATGTGGCCTAAACTCATTATTTACATAGGTGTTAATTTTATTTCGCGTATTCGTGCTAATTTTCAGTATGTTACTAAGCAGACTAGATGGGAAAGAGATGAGTCAAGTAGACAGTAAAAAAAAGGTATTGTTGATTTCCTCTAGTGGTGGGCACTGGAAGCAGCTTAGGCGAATAGAATCAGCTTTTGAGGGGTTCAATAAGTGTTATGCGACTACAAATTCTAGTTATTCAGAGTTTGTTCCTAATGAAAAATTTTATTCACTTCCTGATGCTTCAAGGTGGAATAAATTTCGCTTGATCTGGCAAGCAGTTAATGTCTTATGGTTATTAATTCGAACACGCCCAAATGTTGTTGTAACAACAGGTGCTTCTGTTGGTTTTTTTGCCATTTTTTTTGCTAAAAAAATGTATATGAAAACTATTTGGTTAGATAGCATTGCTAATGCTGAGGAAATGTCTCTAAGTGGGTTGAAAGTTGAAGATTATGCGGATTTATGGCTAACGCAATGGGAGCACTTGGAAAAACCGAAAGGGCCTTATTTTTATGGGGCTGTTTTATGATTTTTGTTACAGTTGGCTCTCAACTTCCATTTGACAGGCTTGTTATGGCTGTTGATAAGTGGAGTGAAGGAAATAAAGAGCAAGACATATTTGCTCAGATTGGACAATCAGATTATAGCCCAGCTAATTTTAAGTTTTGCGCATCAATGCCACCTAGCGAATATAATTATTTTTTTGATAAAGCAAGTTTGATTATTTCACACGTAGGCATGGGGACAATTATTAGCGCTCTGGAGGGCAATAAGCATTTGTTATTATTACCTCGGTTGGCAGGCTTAGGGGAGGTTCGTAATGATCATCAGCTAGCAACTGCGAAATACTTTTCTAATTATACGAATATAACTTTAGTGAATAATGAGGGTGAGCTTTTAAGTGCGATTGATTTTCTGGTAAACCATAAGAGCTTGGTAGAAAAAAAAATATCGATGCCGCCTGTATCAGATACGTTGATTGAGGCTATTAAAGAGTATGCTAATAGTTGATTGATGTTGTATGAGTGAGAGTTTGTATTTATATGGCCTTGAGCAATTAAGGTGGAGAAATTTTTTTGTTGGCAAATAATTTTTTGAATTTTTATTGGTGTTTTTGATGATGAAATATGATTTTAAGAGCAAATATAACTTTATTTATTTATTAGTCTTTGTCTGCATTACTGTCTTATACTGGCAAGTTTTTGTTGATTTGGTTGGTGTTTGGGATAGAAGAGAGGAATATAGCCATGG
>ENA-OSET01004921-OSET01004921.1-sediment-metagenome-genome-assembly--contig:-NODE-4921-length-11567-cov-12.531245_pt1 | contig 11567 bp, 6 predicted proteins | sample MGYA00237882_ERZ534229 | MGnify/ENA primary metagenome ERZ534229 (study PRJEB26408, sample SAMN06266212) | sediment metagenome | isolation source: Hudson Canyon methane seep mesocosm | place...
TCAATGTGAAATTGCTTACCACAGCAACCACAGATCCATTGCCAATATATAATGAAGCTGTACCGCTAACATGAAGATCTATTGAGTCTGTAATAGATAGATCTGTTATGTAATCATTAGGATCATTTCCTATACTTGAAGCACTGACCCAATTAATTTTCTCACCAGCAACATCACCTTGATTGAATTGTACAGAACCGCTAACATGAGCATCAACATCATCTACTCCAATTACGTCACCGACAGCACTACTTACATCAATAGCGATATAACTGTCTGTGCCTGATTTTACTAATACGATATCAAAACTTACATTACTCGCACTGAAACCCACAGCATCAGCTGTCAGATCACCTTCACCATCAAGTGTATTAATAGATGTTAGTGAGGTATTAAGTTCAGCTCCACTTCCAATAAACATACTGGCGTTCGTTATTCCAAATGATAAAACATCTGCTCCTTCAAGAGTTCCAGTAGTAGCGCCCGAAGTTAGATTATTATTACCAGTAACCACATCCATTCTGGTGCTGATGAATTCAAAGTTAGTAACAATTGCCACTAGGTTATCTTTATAGGACAATGCCAATCCACCCGATGCTTTTACTATCGCACTGGATGAATCTATAGTCTTAGTTGCAACAATCAAAGTATCGCTAAAGTGTGGTCCACCTGTAGCGCTGGCATCAGCAGAAAGATCAAGATCCGTTGTCCAGTTAATTGCTAAACCTGGTGTTACAACTCCACTGCTATCAGAAGCCTGATTAACCTCTACCGCCAGATCCGTTGCGTTGGCAGTAAATCCGCCAAAATTCTGGATGGATGCAGTGCCTAATGTGGCTTTTAATGCAAAGAAATTTGTTAAATCTGCTAAATCAACAACATCTGGTGTAACAATAGCTATTGAAACATTTGCATCAGACACACCAAACCCTACACTATTAGCATTGGTAATATCAGACTGTGTAAAGTCACCTCCTGTGCCGACAAACATCGTCACACTGCTTAGTGAGAATGTTGTCAAAAATGCGTCATCTAGATCTCCAGCTCCAAGAAGACCATTACCATCCATATCCACATCAACACGTTGAGTTGCAAATGATATGGTGCTTCTAATATAGACGAAATCATTAATAGTTAATTCTGCATCGGTAATACCGAATGTAATAGCAGGAAGGTTTACACTAAATATATCTGCTAAATCTATATCCAGTACACCAGAACCTGACAGACTAAATATTGAATTAGTAATACTGGCTGTGACTGGTAAATTTATATTGAATGAACCTGCCGCAGAAAAATTAATAAGGGTTGAAAAATCTGATGTGATTAACTGGCCTAAACTTACAGTATTACTAGCAAGGAATGCTACATCAAGAGCCGCATTAATATCTGCAGTACCATTTTCAATAGCGAGACTACCAAGACCTTCAAAACCAAGCGTAATGTCAATATCAGGTGAACCCAGTGTCACCTGAGCACTAAGATTATTAAGCTGAATTAAAAAGCCGTTTGCTACAGATGCATCATCCTTTTGGGAAATTAATTGCCCAAAATCCATTTTGAAAACTAAATCTAGATTAAGTGCGATTTCAACACCTAATGTAATTGACCCAGTCAAAGCATTACTTGAAGAAGCTAGATTAACAGTTTCAGTTGTTGTATTACTAAGTGCAAAATTGAATGCTAAATCCAGTGTACCAGCTGTTGAATTATAATTTATTTGAAATTGCGGGTCATTGGGTGTGAGTCCTAACGCGGTTTCAATAGCTGCTTCCAGGGCTGTCAAATCTGCAGCACCACTTACCGTATTATATGCACCACTGATTTTGGCAAAAAGATCATATCCCAGACCATTCACGGTATCACTGACATTAAATAAGTCGTTTATGCTTTTGTTTATTATTGGGAGAGTCTGATTAAGCTTACTATCTATTGTATCCTTAGCCTTACCAATCTGAATCGTTGCCTCATCAAATGCTTGCTTTGCAAACTCAACAGGGTCAATCAGACCTTTATCTAATAGATAAGCTGCAGATTGCGCTGTACTTAATGCAAGTGATGTCGACATCAGTGCATCACCATAATCAGTACCAGTCAGAAATTCAATTATCTTGCGTTGCGCATAGGTGTTTTGTACTAGTTCGGTGTGAGAAACAGTTTCTCCTGCATTTGCCGCTGTAACCTCAAATAATAACCCTGAGGCAAATCCATTTGTTGCAGAATAGGCAGAAACAGTTCCATCGCCACCACTTGTTGCATTTTTGACCTCATACCAGGACTCACCTGCGCCAGCTAGACGCCCTATCAAATTAGTAAATGGTAAAATCTCATTTTTCAAACCTAACGACAAATCAGGTCCAGTATGTTTAACAGCCAGGTCGGCCGTATCAACTTCACTGCCATAAACAATATGAGTATCTGTCACACCACTCACAAATGCGGTTTTACTTACCGCATTAAGTTCGGTCAATAAGGTATTATCAGTAAGACTTGTGATTCCAGATCCATTATCAACAAAATCATATACTGCAAGTAAATCGCTAAATGTTGCTACATATTGATCGATAAAATCCAGTTCACTTGGTAGTGATGTATTAGTAATCGTTGAACCATCAGGATTAGTAATATCGCTACCTGATTGCAACAACTTATAAGCCGTATCAATTGTGACACCCAATAAACGGCTTGCTGACTTCAGACTGAAATCATTATTCAACATAGAATATACAGAACCAGTACCCTGATTAGGCACACCACTTTGTATTAAAGTATTTATTGTTGGTAAATGATCAGAGGCTACTTTTGTAGCATCCGTATATGCAGCACTTTGAATATAGCTTTTTGCAACAAGACCACCCGTGCTGTGAGTAATTACATCAACTTCTCCAGGTGTATCCCCTGTCAAATTTTCCCAAGCTGTACTTGCCTTATCTAACCAATACGCAAAATAGTCTACGCCTGAGTCAAAGCTATCAGTAGCATAGTCCTTCAATGAAGTTTTTGTTATATCGGATAAATTACCATCACCAGTGGCATCAGTCGTGTCTGCAACTGTTACACGCCAATCCCATAACACTTCATACAAAGTCCCATCAATACCGGATTGATTAGTGCCATTTACATAACCAACATTTGCCAGTGACTGAATAAAATCTGAATAGCTATTTGCTAATGGCTCTAAAACCAGCTTGTCTGGACTAATACCACGTGTAAGATACCATTCATCTATACCTACACTGGTAGCATCTGCTGCATGAGTGCCTCCAAATCCAGGAATAAATAATAATGGTCTATCGATGATTGTTTCAACAAATGTTTCCGTTACTGTTCCAGTTGTACCGCTCTTATTAATGATTGCATCTGCACCATCACCACCATTAAATGTAATATCAGTTGTGTTACCAGTTTCAATAACCAGCCGGTCCACTCCTGCACTACCCGTAATATCAGTAATATCAACCAGCCCTGTTTGATCACTATCAGAACCCACAACATCTACTAATCCATTGTCATTCAGTGTAATTGTTATTCCAGCAACCAGATTCGTTGCTATGGCTAGTGAAAGATCAAGTGACAGTGACGCCGATATAGATTCTGCGTTAGCATTAGAAAGGTTGATGCCATCCGCATCATCTAGCGTCACTCTTTGTCCGATAGCCAAATCTGCATCCATAATTGCAAATTGAGCATCATGAGTATAACCCAGAACGTGGCCAATCTCATGAAGTAGTACTGTAAGCAAATCTATCGAATAATCAGCATCACTTCCATCAGCTGCGGCAAATTGATTTTCACCACTGTTGTAAATAAATTCGACTGAGTCTTCCGGGTTCGCATCTACAAACCAGCCAAAACCATCTGCTGTGTTATCAATAAAAATTACAGAACCTTGAGTTTCGCCAAGGATACCTTCAGATAAATCAGTAATTTCTAATGTAATATTATTAAGACGATCCAGTTGATCTTGTGAAAGTGGCTGTTGAGACCAGCGTTTAATTGCTGTTTGAAAAAGGGTATTGAGTTGTTCCGAAGTGAGGGTATTTTTAGTTTCATTTGTGACGGATGAGCCATCACTTAACAGGTAAGAACCTGTAGTTGCGTCATTATTTGTCGCAGGAGGACCTCGCGCAACGGTATTGTCCAAGTCAGATCCTGGCTGTAAGTCATTGTTTGGGTTGTTAATGTCATCATTTGACATATCTACAGGGACTGTTATTTTAGCAGCTGTAGATATTTCGTTCTCATATACTGGTGGAGGTACGCGTGCATCAGAATCCTCATCTGCAGAGGAGTCTGTCACTACATCAGACTGAGATATTGTCATTTTACCGACTACCTCATCAGCCTCATTATCATTCTGAGATTGATCAGAACGACTTGATTGAGTGTTCTCTTGAAATCTATTTGTTGTAACTGATGGACTGTTTTCTAGACGATCATCATTATCTGAATCATCCGGATTACCTGATTCAGAATAATCTGAATTTTCAAAATCATCTATGTGAGTTTCAGAATCTTCCCAGTCGGTTGGCCAAACAATTTCTGGTGTTTCTTCATCAACAGGGGTGTCTGAATTATTTTTTTGGTCGTCACCGGCGTTATGTTGCGTTTCCACAGCATCATCAATTTCCTGAATGATGGCGGCGACATTATCTGAATTATTTGAATCATTATCAATCAAGCGAGCGAGCTCACCAAGGATTGGGTCTGCAGAAAGAAGGATGCGTGGCTCTAAAGATTCTAGGCGGTAAGACATCTTACCATCATCAAATAATGGTAAATCTGAGTCTTTATCTAGGAACATATCACTTTTAGAAGCTTTACGGTTTAACTTACCCAACCAGCCTCGCAATGTTCCTACACATTTTTTGTTAAAGGTTTTCATCTAATCAAAAATACCTAACAATCCTAATTTTTTAGTATTTATACTAAAAACATAAAAATTTAAATCACCAAAATTTGATCCACTTCGTATATTTAGTAAAAAAATATCATAAAACAAAAAAAAACACAACATATTTGTTAGTGATTTATTATTCACGCACTTCATTACCTTCTTTTACCTTAACCAGAGAATTTAAGCTGGAACGGTATATAATCTATTTTTAACGATTAAAATTTAGATTAATAAATATTTATTAATCTCTTGTAAATCACCTTCACTTAAACTTCCAGCGGCTTCTTTTAACTTGATGCTGTTAATTAAATAATCATAACGACTTCTAGAGTAATCTCTCATTGATCGATAAAGATTTCGCTGTTCGGCCAATACATCTACCATTGTTCTGGTTCCTACTTGGAAACCAGCTTCTGTTGCTTCTAGAGCACTTTTAGATGATTTAACTGTTGCATACAACGCTTTTACTCGACTTAAACTTGATATAACATCTCGATATGCATTTCTAACCTGTCTAGTAACCGACCTTTTCACTTTAATAAGGTTTTCTTTTTCACGTTGAAAATCAAACTCAGCTTGCTTGGCACGAGAATAAGTTCCACCACCTTCAAAAAGGGGTAAATTAAATTCTAACCCTAAACTTTGAGTTTCGCCTCGTGCACCAAAAGTAGCAGTGTTGTCGTTGACACCATAATTAGCAACTAGGTTAATAACGGGTAAATGGTCGCTTTGTTTGAGATTGACTTCTTTCCTGGCGACCTCTGTCTGGTTGAGTTGAGCAACAATATTAAAGTTATTTTTTTCAGCAGACTCTGACCATAAATTTATATCTACGGGTTCTGGTAAATTCATTGGAATATTATTTTTTAAAGGCTTCAACTTACCGTCATTTTCACCAACAATCTCCCTTAAATTCTCTTTACTATCATCCAATAGATTAATAGCATCTATCTCATTTGCAATCGATTGGTCATACCCCGCTTGAGCCTCATAGACATCGGTAATAGCAATCAAACCAACATCAAAACGCTGTTTTGCTTGCTCTAATTGTCTTTCAATGGCATTTTTTTCTGATGTTGTAAATTCAAGGGTATCTTGAGCAGATAAAATATTAAAGTAAGATTCTGAGGTCTTAACAATCAGTGCCTGAGAAATTGCCTGATACTGTGCTTCTGATTGTGCGATTCTATTTTCAGACTGGCTTAACTGAACCCAGTGTCCCCAATTAAAAACAGGCTGTCTAAGATTAATAGTCAGTGAATTATTCCAATATTTTTGCTTTCCATTACCCTGAAAATTATTTTTATTATTATTTAACTTATTCCTAGAACTAGACCCAGAGAATGAAATATTAGGTAGCATCTGCGCTATACTTTGGGAGCGAATTTCAGATATTGAATATTGGTTTAAATACGCACTCTTCAAATCTGGGTTATTTTCTAAAGCAAGTTGATAAGTTTCAGTTAAATTTTGAGCGAACCCATATTGAAATGATGATATAGCTAACAAAATTGTAATGATTTTAAATTTAAACACATTAATCCTAAAATAGGTGTATTCCAAGATCAGATATGCTAAACCATTATCTCTAATAAAAAACTTGGAGTGAGAAGAAAAAACAAGAAGTTAATATTTTACATAAAATCAAGTGTACCCATCCACTTAAATGTGCTTCATAAAGACCAAAAGTAAACACCGTTGGTGTATACAGAGAGTTAAAATAAAACATGACGCTCTAACTTTAAACCTAAACCCGATCCATGAATGTAAAACCACCTATAAATAGATATCAATCAATATTTAGTTTATCCGATGCTTATTTTCTTAATTATACCTAACAAAAAACATCTATCCTTAGTGTTGATAGGGCTTTATAAAAACCGATTGCTTTTAATGATCATTTAATTCTTAATAAAGACTCCGATAAAACAGATTTAATAAAAGATTTCGACTTTCCTTCAAAAACCTCATTTAATAAGTAGGTTGAAAAATGGAGAACATCTTTACTCACTTCTTTTTCAAAGACATTCGTCTTATCTCCATGAACAATAGTTTTGTTTTTATAGCTAGCTATAATAGCTTTTATTTCATCTATCCTAAGCTTCTTTCCCTTTATATCATCGTACACTTTAATAGCAATATCTTTATTACTAGGAGCTGACAATAAGTAACCAGCCGAAACAGGTATCCCATTAAGAGTTCTTTCTCCTTGAAAAAACTTAGCCAAATTAATTATTTTTCCCGTATTACTACTATTTAGTTCCGTAAAGTTTACGGAAAGCCACTCTCCAAATTCAATATTTGATTGAAACCGTTCTCTTGCTTCAAGAAGTATTTGTCCTTTAAAAATCTGACTCTGTTGTTCTATCTCCTTATACCTTATAACCAAATCATCTAATGTAAAACTCTTTAACGCCATACTATCAAAAGGATTAATAGTCTCCGAATTGGCTATGTACTCTTGTGTTGAAGATGGCAAGTCACCAGAAACACGCCGTGCAATTTTTCCAATAGCCATTACAGAATAACCTCATTCATAAGTTCGATAAATTGAAAAGATGCTTTATCATTTGATGATTCAGTTATGCCCTGCCCTGTACAGCTTATATCTGACCATACTTTTCTAGTAGTTATAAAACTTTTTGCTAACGCAATATAATCATAATCTTTTATCAAATCACCTATTGCTTCACGAGCTTCATCTGTATCTTTTATACGAGGGTTAGAGTTAACTCCTGTTAAAAGAATAATCGCTTGTAAGTTTTCATTTTGTACCTTTGCTTCTTCAACAGAACGCAATGATTGGTTTAATGTCATCAAGCTTATGTTTGATGGAAATACAGGGATAATAACTAAATCACTAACCAATAAAGCATAACGACCACTGGCATCATTTTTACCGCCACAGTCACAAACTAAATGGTCATACTTTAAAGATAACTCTTTTAATGATGAATAAACTGTAGAACCAGACTTTTCAACGGTGGGAACTGATATTAGTTTTTCATCAGCATCTCTATATTCCATCCAAATCACAGCTGACTTTTGTGAATCTAAATCACATAGTAAAACATCTACTCCTTTATTCTTTAGGTAAATAGCTGTTGATACGGCAATACTGGTTTTTGTAGATGATTTTGTAGCAAAAATTGTAGTTATCATAAATAATATTTGGAAAGTTATTTTAACTTTGTCCCTTCTTTTAATTTTTTCATCATAAGCCTAGCTCTAGCTTGTTCATAGCTTTCACCACGTTTGGCATGCTTTTCAATTTCTTTATTACTTATATGTTTAGGTAATCTATCGAATGTTTTTTGTTCCTTTGGAGGGCCTTTCCTAGTAAACATTACAACATCATTTTCTAATGAAATGTTGTACTCTGGGAGGTGGTTTGTTTCTACCATTTTTTTAATATTGAAACGTAACGTTCTTATCGGAGAGGTAATTCCTAACTTAATTTTTAAGTTCTCAAGTTTTATTTTCCAAGTTACTTGATTACCACAATGTTTCCTTGCTAACTCATATATCCTACGTTCTGTTGGTTTTCTTAACCTAAAATAATCTTTATCAATACTAAGAACATCATTGCCTAATATTGAATTATAAAACCAGTCAGATAACTTAACTTCTACAGCAACCATCCTCTGGTTGTTATCTTCTTTAACAACTCCCCATTCATCAATCAAAGAAAACTCACGAGTTACCTCTACATTATTAGTCTTTATATTCGTTTGAATGACAGTTCCTTTTAGCCTGCTTAATCCATCTTTTAACTGTTTATATTGAATACCACTTGTTTTCTTATTTGTTGCAATTAAATAGTCATACGCAACAAACCTGACTACCTGAGCAATTGGTTCATTATTATTTTTAGCATTCATTAAGTTAGAAGCTAAATAAAGCAAAATGTCCTTATCATGAATTGTTGCCAATCCTGTATAACTAGGTTTTATTTCTACCCTATAACCATTATTTTCATACACCAGAACTCTAAAATCTGGTTTAGTTGAAAGGCTAAATACAGGATGCTCCATACTAGCAGTATCATCTTTATATGAATCAAAAACATCACAAATAAAAAAATCTTGTTGTTTATGTCTTTCAGGTAATAAAACGTCTCTCATACTATCGATGTATTAATAACCAAATCTGATATGATTATACATTCTATTATCGATGTATCAATAACAACCTGTCATTTTTTTGGCATTTACCTTAAAAAAATAGCTATCGTAGTTTTCCTAACGGCATCGTAGTTTTCCTAACAGACTATCGTAGTTTTCCTAACGCACTATCGTAGTTTTCCTAACAGACTATCGTAGTTTTCCTAACGGCATATTTTCTGAACACTACTACTACCAATAGATACAGGGGATTTTTTAGCTCTGTAACATATATTAACTTATCTTTAACTTATCTAACTTAGGTTTTCTTTTTGTTTTTTTAAAATAAAGAGCTTATATCAAAAGACCAAGAGCATAAATTTACATAATACCTTTCTGCATCTTGAAGATATTTTTCAAGCAGAAGAGGGCACCGCTGAGTTTGATAACAAAGAAATACTCGTGATATTAATTGAAGCTTATGAAAACGAGCATTACCCAATAACACCATCAGCCCTATATAGGCATCAAGTTTCGGGTGGAGAAACAAGGACTCACATCTAAAGACTTTCAAACCTTTATTGGAAGTAGTGACAGAGCAGCGAAATATCGAACTGTAAGCAGTCTCTAAGCTTAAAAACGATTAACTGGTAGATATGACTGCTTACATATCCCTTATTTATAAAAAATATTATGATTGTGGATAGAGAAGAATAGTTATAAAAAATATTATGTAATTATGATAATTATGATATTACTGTAATTATTGTTTATTTGTGTAATTAGGTGCTATACTTAAGCCATAAAACCTTTAATTGAGAATATATGATGGCTACCCATAGATTGACTGAAGAAGAAGTGCATACCGCGTGTTCAGAAATATCCTCACAAGGTGAACGTCCTACCTCATTAACCCTACTCGATAAGATAGGTCGTGGAAGTCTAACCACCATCACCAAATACCTAAACACTTGGCATACCTCAGATGAAGCCCAAGCACTCAACATTGATTTATTGCCTGTTGTTGCTCAATTGCCTGATGAATTATCTAAAGACGGTGAAGACCTAATAAAAAAAGTATGGAACGTAGCAAAGGGTATTGCAGATAAAGAGCTAGATATCCAACGAGAAGCGCTTAAACAAGCCGAAACCTCTAACCAGCTAAAGGTAGAGGAAGCATTCAAGTTCTCAGAGGCACAATCCATGAAAATTGAACGCCTAGAAGATGACTTTATTTCAATGAAGAATCAGCTTGATGAAAAGCACAAAGACTACCGCCAAGCTGCCGATGATTTAAATGATGCAGAAAAAACTAATGTAGGGCTAAGTAAAGATAATGAACAGCTTCAGCATGAAGTCGATAATCTACAGCAACAACTAGCTATAGTAGAGCAACAAAATAAAACACTGACTCAAGAAAAAGACACAGTACAAAAAGAATGCTCTGATTTGATAAGACAAAAAGACCAGGATGTTAATAAACTGGAAATAGAGTTAGTTAAATCCAACGAAAAACTAACGGCATCTGTTACAACCAACAATAAGTTGATTGCCGATTTAAACGATAAAACGGCAGAGACTTCCAGTCTTGTTATTGAACATGAAAAATCAATAATTACTCATGAAAATACGTTAGCCGAATTAGGTGACTCTAAAGAAGAAGTCCAAGCATTGAATCAAAATGCACTTGATGCGATTAAAGAAGTAGAGCACTTAAGAGGACAGCTAAAGGTATTTAAGTTATATAAAGAAACGGCTGTAAAAAGGAAAGTACTGAGCAAACAAGATAATAAATAATGTCTATTGCAGTAGCAGGGTAGGCCATATATAGCTGTTTTTTATGTGTGTATAATCAGACTGATTGAAAGAAGTTAGTAAAAATATAGAAGATGCAGAATTTAAAAATCTTCTTGCTGACCTTAATTTGGAACTAGCGGATACAAAACTTCGTTTAGCAGAAATAGTTGTAGAAAATAGCGAACTTAAGGAAAAAGTATCACAGCTTAAGCACTGTAAAAGTTTGGGTGAAGAATTAGAATTTAAAGATGGGTTGTATTATTCAAAAGATGGTGATGGTCCATTTTGCACTGGATGTTACGATACATCAGGTAAAAAATAAGAACTCCTGAGAAACAGGGGCATGCTAAAGCATTTGGAAAATTCAAATGTCCGAGTTGTGGAGAGTTTTACAATTAAACATAATAGGGCTAAGAAATGGAGAAAGAAAAGATGCCTTCTTTATGGGGTTTGAAGTCCAGCGGTACGAAAAGTAACGATAGCCCCCATGTTCAGTTGTTTTTAATGATTTAACGGCCTTAATTTACCCTCTGAAATAAGATCCGTTAATACAAATGAATAGTGGCCTAAGACGTTAATATGAGAGTGCTGCAAGGGTGATAGTCGACTTATATCTTCCTGACTAACATCAGTACCTTTGTCTTTCATATGGTTTAATGCCGCATCCATAGAGCTTCTTGCAAAACTCTGAGTTCTGCTGAAACATAAAATTACTAACATTCCAATTTCTTTATTTTTTGAAAAAAAGAAGTTGGAAGTTGGTTTTTGAG
>ENA-OSET01004923-OSET01004923.1-sediment-metagenome-genome-assembly--contig:-NODE-4923-length-11567-cov-1.869974_pt1 | contig 11567 bp, 13 predicted proteins | sample MGYA00237882_ERZ534229 | MGnify/ENA primary metagenome ERZ534229 (study PRJEB26408, sample SAMN06266212) | sediment metagenome | isolation source: Hudson Canyon methane seep mesocosm | place...
AATTGGGCCTTATAAAGGTGGATTGAGATTTCACCCAAGCGTAAACCTGAGCATCCTGAAATTTCTCGGATTCGAACAGGTCTTTAAAAATTCTTTAACTACCCTACCTCTGGGAGGTGGAAAGGGCGGTTCTGACTTCGACCCAAAAGGGAAGAGTGATAATGAAGTAATGAGGTTTTGCCAAAGTTTTATGACTGAACTATCAAGACATATTGGAGCTAATACTGACATTCCTGCTGGAGACATCGGAGTTGGTGAACGTGAAATTGGATTTTTATTCGGGCAATACAAGCGCATACGTAACGAATTTGTGGGAGTTTTAACTGGAAAAGGCCCTAGCTATGGCGGCTCTTTAATACGTCCAGAGGCAACAGGTTATGGTGCCGTATACTTCGCTCAAGAGATGCTAGCAACACAAAAAGAGAGCTTCAATTCAAAAACTGTTGTTATTTCTGGCTCAGGTAACGTAGCTCAATTCGCAGCCCAAAAATGTATAGAACTTGGTGCTAAGGTGGTTACTTTATCTGACTCTAAGGGCTTTATTCACGATCCAGAAGGAATTTCTTCAGAGAAACTAGAATGGGTCATGGAGCTGAAAAATGTTCGAAGAGGACGAATTTCTGAATACGAAGCTAAGTTCTCAGGTAGCACTTTTTACGAAGGTGCTCGTCCTTGGAATATTGCATGCGAAGTGGCACTGCCATGTGCTACTCAGAATGAGATTAATGAAGACAATGCAAGAGAATTGGTTAAAAACAACTGCATTTGTGTGACTGAAGGTGCTAACATGCCTTGCTCTTCTGATGCTGTTGAATTTCTCCAAGAATCTGGAGTACTTTTCTCTCCTGGAAAAGCATCAAATGCTGGAGGAGTTGCTACTTCTGGTCTTGAGATGACCCAAAACAGCTTGCGTCTTTCTTGGAGCGCTGAAGAAGTCGATTCACGCCTTCAAAAAATCATGAAAGACATACACGCTCAATGTGTGGAGTATGGAAAAAATGATGATGGAAAGGTTGATTATGTGCGAGGCGCAAATATTGCTGGCTTTGTAAAAGTTGCAGATGCCATGTTAGATCAAGGGATTGTATAAATTATATAAATAAATAATCATGAAAGCGCCTTTTTATAACATATTAAATTCAATAGTTCTAATAGCTTTAGGAATATGGGGTTATCTCGATTACGAAGATGTTCAATCACTAACAGCATTAATTCCTGTTGGATTTGGTGTCATTCTGTTATTGTGTACCAGTGGTTTAAATAAGGAAAATAAGATCATCTCTCATATAGCCGTTCTTTTAACATTGGTCATACTTTTGGCATTAGTTGGAATGAGATTACCGAAGAGCATTGCATCAGGAGGGCTAGGATTGTTTCGTGTGATTGCCATGATTTCAACGTCTATTTTATCAATGGTTGCATTTATTCTCAGCTTCATTAAAGCTCGCAAATAGCTTATGACAAAGGGCTTTATTCTCTCTACTTGCCTAGCTATATTTATGATAGGGTCATGTGATAATCCAACCGATATAGATAAAATTGAGCCGAATAATCAACCTTCCTTAGATAAGAACGCTCAGACAAATCTTAACAACATAAAGCAGATTTATCGATATAAATGCTCAATATGTCATGGTGAAAATGGAGTATCGATTGTAGATAATACTCCGGATTTAGTCTCAACAGAATTTACTATTGAAGAACGAGTAGCAATTATAGTATACGGTAAAGGAACTATGCCTCCTCAAAAAGATGTGCTAGACATGCCTACTATTAGAGGGCTTGCGGTGTACATTGATAGCCTTAAGTAGAGGAACTGATGGCAAAACGCAAACCTATTTCAACAGCTGAGGAAAAGGAGACCTGTATCCTTGTTGGTCTTGCTACTCAAAACCAAAAACGAGAGCAACTTCAAGAATATCTCGATGAACTAGCATTCCTCGTAAGTACAGCAAATGCCATTTCCAAAAAGACCTTTATTCAATCCCTTTCAAAACCTGACGTAAGAACTTTTGTGGGATCGGGTAAGCTTATGGAAATCCGAGATTATGTGAAAGCTGAAGGTATCGATATGATCGTATTCGATGACGAGCTCAGCGGTTCCCAAATCAGAAATATCGAAAAAGAAATCGAAGGAGTAAAGATCTTAGATAGACCAAACCTTATTCTGGACATTTTTGCTCAAAGAGCCAGGACTTCCCACGCGAGAACACAAGTAGAACTAGCACAATACCAATACCTACTACCGCGCCTTACAAATATGTGGACTCACCTTCAAAAGCAGAAAGGAGGTATAGGAATGAAAGGACCAGGAGAGAAAGAGATAGAGACAGATAGAAGGATTATTAGGGATAGAATTGCGCTATTAAAAAAAGAATTAGTAGCTATTGATAAGCAAATGGCTACTCAACGTAGCAATAGAGGATCTCTGATTAGAGTTGCTCTGGTTGGATATACTAATGCTGGTAAAAGTACTCTTATGACTGCTCTATCAAAAAGTGAGGTCTTTGCCGAGGACAAGCTCTTCGCTACGCTAGATACTACAGTTAGAAAAGTTGTTGTGGGAAATCTTCCTTTTCTACTTAGTGATACAGTCGGGTTTATTAGAAAACTACCTACTCAACTTATTGAAAGCTTTAAATCCACTCTCGATGAAACTCGTGAAAGTGATTTTCTTATTCATGTAATAGACGTTAGTCATCCACAATTTGAAGATCAACTTGCTGTAGTAGAGCGTACTCTAGAAGAAATCGGTAGTGATGACAAGCCTACACTACTTCTTTTTAATAAAATAGATCTTTTAGAAAATGAAGAACCTGGGGGCTCCACATCTGAAATTATTCAAGGGCTTAAAGAAAGATTTGAGCAGGATAAGTTTGATGTTGTATTTATGAGTGCTAGAAATAAAGATGATGTTTCAAACTTAAGAAACTTGCTTTATGATAGAGTTAAAGAACTCCACGTCAAAAGGTACCCCTATAATAAATTCCTTTACTGAACTTCTATAATCTTAGCTAACTTCGTTAAATGTCAAGTATCCGTCAAGAAAAAGTAGCATCCCTAATTAAACAAGAACTAAGTATCATCTTTCAACGAGAGGCATCTATGCACTTCGATGGACTTTTCATTACGGTTACTCTTGTTCGTATGTCTCCCGATCTAGGAGTCGCAAAAGTATATCTGAGCTTTATGACTGTCAAGGACACCGATGCAGCATTGAAAGTGGTTAAAAAAGAAAGGAATTGGACTCGACATACTCTAGCGGGAGTAATTGGAAAGCAGGTACGTAGAATTCCAGAACTGCAATTTTATATCGACGACAGCCTAGATTACTACGACTCCGTTGAGAAGGCATTAAAAGAGTAAATAAAGTGCGACTCCCTTTAAGACTTGCCCGGCGGTATATTTTTCAACCGCAATCACGAAAACTAGTTCATATTATTAGTGGCATTTCTATGTTCGTAATAGCTGCTGTAACAATGTCTATGATAGCTATTCTATCTGCCTTTAATGGGATAGAAGATCTTGTGCAGGATTTGTTTGGCACATTAGATGCTGATCTAGCAGCAGTACCACTTTCAGGAGAAGTCTTACCAAATGAACTAGGGGAGATTATTGGTGAATATCCTGGCGTAGCAGTGTACTCTGCAGTTATTGAAAGTGAAGCTATTATTCGAGGAAACGGAATAACACAAATCTGTTCTATCCTTGGTGTGGATTCTCAATATGGAAAGGTCTCTCAGATAGATGGGGCAATTGTTGAAGGAGTTTGGGGTAAGTCATTTGAGAAAGCTCAGTGTGTTTGCCTAGGTTACGGAATTCGTTCAGAGATGGGTGTTAGGTCTGACTCTATTGACCCGCCACTAATGTCTCTTGGAGCACCTATTAGGGGTAAAAAACTAAGTAGACATAGGGAGAGGGCTTTTAGAACATTACCCGCTCTAGCTTGCGGAACGTTCTCCATAAACGCTGATCTAGATACTAGATATATACTTGCTCCTTTAGAATTTTCTCGCGAATTATTTGATAGACCAAATGAGGTGTCTAGGTTTGAAATCCGTGTGGATGAGGGCGTATCAGTTGAGAGTTTAGCGTCTGATGAAAATTTCTTATCAGCTTTAGGAGATAACGTGCATTTACGCACTCGTGATGAGAAGCATAAGTTTATTACCCAAACCAATCGCGCTGAAAAGTGGGCAACTTTCGTTATTCTGAGTTTTATACTAGTGGTTGCAGCTTTCAACATCTTGGCATCGCTTACTATGTTACTCATTGATAAAAGACAGGATCTTGAGGTGTTTAGGGCTATGGGTATGAATAATCAAGATTTAGAGCGCACATTTTCTTTACAAGGGCTAGCCATTAATGTTCTAGGAGGAGTAATCGGTTCTATTATTGGAATTGCGCTTGTGTTAGGACAAGACGCTTTTGGGTGGATAACATTAGAGGGGTCTGTAGTCCCCTCCTATCCTGTAAGATTAGCTGCTGTAGATATTTTCGGCACTTTGGTAGTTGTAATAGGAATAGGCGGACTAGGATCTGCTGCTATGGTAAAGTTCCTTATTCGAAGACTTTCGTGAGTTTAGAAAACTATCTCGAAAAATCGTGATCTTCAAAAAGTTCAGCAATTAAACGTAGCTTCTCACGAATGTCCTCAACATTGTCAAGAGTAACAAGATCTAGCCTATGTTTCTTGAAGTCGGGAATTCCCTTGAAGTAATTTGCGTAGTGGCGCCTCATTTCAACAATTCCAAGTCTATCTCCCTTCCATTTAAGTGATCCTTCGAAATGCATAGATGCGGCAGCAATACGCTCCTCCATATTTGGAGGGGGTAGGTGTTGGCCAGAAGCGATATAATGCTTTATCTCATTAAAAATCCATGGTGAACCTATACTGGCTCTACCAATCATTATCCCATCCACGCCAAATCTTTCGCGATACTCAACCGTTTTTTCCGGTGTATCAACATCTCCATTGCCAAAAACTGGAATCTTCATCCTATCATTATTCTTAACATCGGCTATTAAAGACCAATCCGCTTCTCCTTTATACATTTGAGATCTTGTACGCCCATGAATACTAATTGCAGCTATCCCCACGTCTTGTAATCTCTCTGCAACTTCAACTATATGTCTTGATCCGTCATCCCATCCCAAACGTGTTTTCACAGTTACAGGAAGGCTACAAGTGTCAACAATCTCCTTCGTCATCTCCACCATCTTTGGTATATTCTGAAGAATCCCAGCTCCAGCTCCCTTTAAAGCCACTTTCTTTACAGGACATCCGTAGTTGATGTCAATAATATCGGGGCCTGCTTGCTCTGCTATAGCCGCTGCCTCACGCATTGGCCCTATATCTGATCCGAAAATCTGAATGCCTACTGGACGCTCATATTCGAATACATCTAGCTTCATTTTACTCTTAGCAGCATCACGAATAAGTCCTTCCGAGCTGATAAATTCAGTGTACATAAGGTCTGCTCCGTACTTTTTACAGACTGCTCTAAAAGGAGGATCGCTAACATCCTCCATTGGAGCAAGCAAGAGTGGGAACTCTCCTAATTCTATATCTGCTATTTTTACCAAACTTCTACCTGACTTTTACGAACTTGCCGCAAAATTAAGCCCTTCCCATGATGTTCATACAAAAGGCCTTCAGGAATCTACATCCACTTTTCCAAATAATATTCATAATATGTGTAGCTATTACGGGTATGGGACTCTCTGTTTTCTTCGGAACTTACATATCCGCATGGGTCTGTGGGACAGGTGGCACACTTCCTGAACTGCTCTCAACATTGTCAAATCTTGACTCTTATTCTGGGATTTGTGCAAATCTTCTTCTCAATTCTTTTAACCAAATCCTTGCTTTCGCTGGTGCAGGACTCGCATACACTCTTCTACATGGACCAGCTCCCGGAGTTGGGTTTAGCTCAACTGGCAAAAACAAACATCTGCTACAGTTTCTCATTGGTGCAGTAATTATTACGCTTGGCTTCTCTCCTTTCTTAGATCTCACTTTTCGATTAAATGAGTGGCTTCTTGTAGAGGGCTCAACCCTACATACAATGGCCGCAGCTCTCGAAGCGGAAGCTGCTCGTATTACAGAAGCCATGCTACAAATGGACACTTCGAATCAATTTATTGCTACTATGGTGGCCGTAGCAGTTCTTCCAGCAATCTGTGAGGAGTGGTTATTTAGAGGAACACTCCAGCCTATTATTGCCAAATGGAGCGGGAATATCCACATTGGTGTCTGGATTAGCGCAATCTTATTTAGTGCAATACACTTCCAATTCTTTGGATTTATACCCCGAATGTTACTTGGAGCTGGATTTGGCTACATGGTAGTAGCAAGTGGTAGCTTGTGGCCTGCTGTATTAGGACACTTCGTAAATAACGGAGTTGCTATTATTGCAGCATGGTGGTTGGGTGCAGAATGGATAGCTGAAGGGATGAATCCAGCCGAAACAGTTTGGGGTACCACTGAAATCGTTATGGCAATAGTAGGAGCAACCGCTATTATGGTAACAGTAGCTTGGTTAAAGCCCAAATCTATTCAAAACCCCATTTTTCAGGATACTTTCCTAGACTAAAGCCTTTGCAATATCAAGGTCTTCTGGGGTTGTTACTTTCAAGTTTATGGGATCACCTGCGCAAAGAGTAATCTTGTGCCCTGCTGCCTCAAAAACGGCTGCATCATCCGTAAATGAAGGTGAGTATGGGATCGAAAATGATGACTTAATAAGAGCTATATCGAAGCACTGAGGGGTTTGGACTGCAAGGAATTTCGAACGATTAACCGCAACAGAATTATTTGTAGTGATATCAGAAATTTCACGTATGCTATCCTTTAGTGGAACGGTCGGAATAGCAGAACCATGCAGTGCCGCGGTGTCGAAAGTATTGCTAATTAACTCCACAGAGGGAAAAGGACGAACGGCGTCATGAATGGCTACTAACCCGCTATCAGGTAAAGTGGTAAGACCGTTTAGTACTGAATGAAACCTTTCAGCGCCCCCTTTTATCAGGTGTGTTACACCTGAAGAGCCATACTCAATTTCTAGAGTACGGAATTCTTCGAAAAGCGATTCATGGAGAACCAAAGATATAGGGGCGTCAGGCACGGCCTCATTAAAACGACGAAGGGTCCACCACATAAGCGGAAGACCCTTTATTAATAGAAATTGTTTTGCTGTTTTTGTACCCATTCGCGTACCAGTGCCGCCAGCAACTATTATTATGTGACGGCTCACAGTTTGAATTACTTTGTAGCCGTCGCGTAACGCTCAGCAATTGCATTCCAATCAGCTACATTGAAAAATGCTGAGATATAGTCTGGGCGGCGGTTTTGATAATTGAGGTAGTAAGCATGCTCCCATACGTCAAGCCCCATAATCGGAGTACATCCACAACCAATGCCAGGCATAAGTGGGTTATCCTGATTTGCAGAAGAACAAACACTCAATTTCCCATCGTCACATACACATAGCCAAGCCCAACCAGACCCAAAACGAGTAGCAGCTGCATTTGAAAACTTATTTACGAAATCATCAAATGATCCAAAGTCTCTATCTATTGCAGCAGCTAAATTACCCGTTGGTGTACCTCCACCATTTGGAGACATCGAATTCCAAAATAAAGTGTGGTTATAAAACCCTCCACCGTTGTTTCTCACTGCTGTATTATCAAAATGATTAGCTAGCAAATCCTCTATACAAGAGCCCTCAATGTCAGTACCAGCAATCGCTGCGTTAAGTTTTGCTGTATATCCAGCGTGATGCTTTCCATGGTGGATTTCCATAGTACGCGCATCAATATGTGGTTCGAGAGCGTTGTAGTCATAGGGTAGATTAGGTAATTCGAAAGCCATAATAGTATTATTTAGTACATATTTAAAGTTTGATCCGTTATTGCTGAATCGTTTAGCAGCAAATATACTCTTCCTTCTCGAGTACTAAACATCCCTTCTTCCAACAATTCATAAAGTGCCCGTTCAATAAATTCATCTCCAGCTGTTCTCACTTTGTAGTATGCGTTCTCTCCCTTAACATTTCTCACCACTTGGGCAAAGAATCTAATCATAATACGCTCAATTTCTTCTCTCCCTTCTTCGCTAGATTTTTTTGGCCAAATCGTGCCTTGATTCTCAGCTGCAATCTTTATCGCAGCCATTCCGCCTATTTTATTATCTGTCCAAATAGAACTGGTTTCAGAAAGATTCTCTTTTAAATCCTCATCTCTATGGAGGTCAACCCAAGTGAATGCTGCATCACGCAATGCGCCAGTCCAAACAAGTTCCGCCAAGGCTCTGTTCGTCTGCGAACTATCTAAAGGAATAAAAATATCTGGTGTAATCCCGCCGCCACCATATACTTTTCGTCCTAGTGAAGTTCTAAATGTTACGGTATCTGTATTATGAATACTATCCTGAAGGAAAAGTTCGCCAGAATCAATTCGGTCTTGGTAATCTTGGTCGTAATCAACCCCTTCACCATAAGGCTTCTGGATTGCTCGTCCGCTCGGAGTATAGAACCTTGCTACGGTCAGACGTAGAGCACCTGCTCCTGAAATAGGGTTAGGTACAGAGAACTCCTCCTGAACGAGTCCCTTCCCGAAAGATCTACGCCCTACAATAAGGCCTCTATCATTATCCTGTAATGCACCAGCAAAAATCTCACTAGCTGAAGCCGAACTTTCATCAATAAGTACCGCGATAGGCCAGTTTCTGTATTCTCCATCATATGATGAATTGTAATCTATTCTAGGAGAGGACTTGCCCTCAGTGTAAACAATACCAAGTCCTTTACCTAAGAATCTATCTAGCATATCTATTGCAGCATGTAAATAGCCTCCACCATTCCCTCTCATATCTACTATTACAGACGTTGCGCCCTGTAGTTCAAGATCTGACATAGATTTCTCAAACTCGCTAGCCGTAGTTGCTGAAAAGCGAATTATTTTAATATATCCCACACTATTTTCGAGTACAAACGAAGCCACGACACTATGTATGGGGATTTTTGCACGTTCGATTGTAACCCCGAATCTATCATCAACACTGGACCCTCCATCGTCCACGCTAGATTCGTTTCTGAGAAGTCCCAAATCAACAATAGTACCCCGTGGCCCCTTGAGAAGTTTCATTACCCTTTCGTTATCGAGATCTTTGCCTGAAATCGATTCGCCTCCAATTTCGATTATTCTGTCTCCCGCTCTGATTCCCGCACTTTCAGATGGGCCACCAGGAATAGCATTTACAACCATTAATGTGTCGTCTTGAATAATAAACTCAACGCCAATTCCTTCAAAATTACCCTCCATTAGAACGGTATTCTCTTCTATTTCCTCTCTTGAGAAATAATTTGTGTGGGGGTCTAGTTCCTCGATAATAGATTGAACCGCAACATCAATAAGTGATTCTCTATCTATTGAGTCAACGTAGAGGAATTCTATTTGGTCTAAAATGTGAGTAATTCTGTTGTTCTTATGCGAGCTATGTACCGAAACATCATTGCATCCACGGCCTATTAATAGCCCGGCAGCAAGAGTAAGAGCTATTATCAGCGGTTGAGCAGGACCATTGAAAAGGTCATTTTTACTGTTCGGCATAAGAAACTGCTTTACTGTTCTAAGAGTTCTGTAACTATTGACGACTTATTTAGAAAATCCACACCACTTGTGTCTTTGTATGCAGCTCCATAAACCACTCTCTTTATTCCAGCTTGCAAAATGAGCTTTGCGCAGTCTCTACATGGAGAAAGGGTGATATAAAGTGTCGAACCTTCTGCAGAGTTATTACTTCTAGCAAGTTTTGTTATTGCATTTGCTTCGGCATGAAGTACATACCAATGTGTTTGTCCCTCAGCGTTTTCGCACTCATTAGGAAATCCGCTTGGGGAACCATTATATCCATCTGCGATAATCATATTATCTTTTACTATAAGTGCTCCAACGTTTTTTCGAGTACAATGAGAAAGTTTGGCCCACTCCTCTGCCATATTCATATAGGCATTATCGTACCTACTTTGCTTTTTCTTCGCTTCATTCATTAAAGCGCAAGATAATCTATGTAGTTTCGTTTTATGCGTATCTATACAAGAACAGGTGATGACGGAACTACTGGGCTATTCGGTGGTACACGTATCTCAAAAGATGACCTTAGAATCGAAGCTTACGGCACTGTTGACGAGCTTAATTCATTCATAGGCAAGTTGATAGAACATGAATCTATGAAGACACATTTGGAGTTTTTTCGAGAAATTCAATCTCAGCTTTTTCTTCTAGGGAGTCATCTCGCTACAATAGAACCTAAGATGAGAGAGAAATTGCCCGTTTTTCCATCTGAAACTATTGAGAAATTCGAAAAATGGATTGATACAGCAGATGAACAAATCCCCGTTTTAAACCACTTCTTATTACCAGGAGGGCATCCCGCTGTCGCTGACGCACACATAGCTCGATCAGTATGTAGAAGGGCAGAACGCAGATGTGTTTCTCTTGCTAAAGCTCAAGAAGTTAATCCTGAACTAATAAAATACCTAAATCGTTTATCTGACTTACTATTTACAACGGCTCGTTTGCTTTCTCATATCACTAAAACCGAGGAAATAGCTTGGAAAACGAAATAAGTTTAGAGTTAATGCTCTTAAAACTTGCAATTTATTCAGATTCAGTTATTTTTGCGCGCTGTAACCTTATATAAGGAATAAAGGAATGTACTGGACTCTCGAATTAGCATCTTACTTAGAAGATGCACCTTGGCCCGCTTCAAAAGACGAACTCATCGACTTCGCTATGCGTACAGGTGCACCTCTAGAAGTAGTTGAAAATCTTCAAGGTCTTCAAGACGATGGAGAGAACTACGATACTATCGAAGACATTTGGCCTGACTACCCTTCTAAAGAAGATTTCTTCTTTAACGAAGACGAATATTAGGTTTTATTAGAGCGCAATAATCGCCTATGTGTTGATGGATTTTTTTGTTCCATTACTACCTCCTTTCCCGCCGTTAATTTGTCCATGAGCTCAGATCCACCATGTCTCATAGTTAGTAGCTCTAATCCATTTTCTGCTGTAGTCCAAAACCCATTTCCCAACCCCTCAATAAATCGATTTTGCTTCTCTTTATCCTCATCAAAGACTAAATCGAATTGAACTGCTGAGTTTTCCATCATCCTAACATGAATTCCCGATTTGTTTAGCCTACCAAAAAGAGTAGAGAGATGGTCCTCTCCCACGAATGAGTAATCAGAAGGTCCTAAAGACAATAGGGTTACGTTTGGGCGAGAGATATACATCGGTAAACTTGGCACCTGTCCTGGATAAGCAGCTATTCTCGTTTGTGGTGCCTCAGAATCCACAAAACTTCTTACAAAAAGTGGTATTCGTTCGTTTTGTAAGGGTTTTATCGTTCTAGGATGAATAACACTCGCTCCATAGTAACTTAATTCAAGAGCTTCTGCGTAATCTAATTCTTTAATGGTTTGTGTGTTTTCAAACACACTTGGGTCGGCATTGAGCATTCCAGGAACGTCTTTCCAAATGATGACTTCTTTTGCGCCTAT
>ENA-OSET01004927-OSET01004927.1-sediment-metagenome-genome-assembly--contig:-NODE-4927-length-11560-cov-12.405295_pt1 | contig 11560 bp, 13 predicted proteins | sample MGYA00237882_ERZ534229 | MGnify/ENA primary metagenome ERZ534229 (study PRJEB26408, sample SAMN06266212) | sediment metagenome | isolation source: Hudson Canyon methane seep mesocosm | place...
AAAACTGATCTAACTAGATAACCATTATGACTTATGTCCTATGGGTAGAAAAGGTTACCCAGGTGGGGACAAGTTGTAGATGAATATAAAAAAAGCGAAGATTTATACATTGTTATTTCTATAAAAAATCAATAAAGTAACTGTTGCAGAAACTCGAAAAGTGTATTTTCAATACATTCCTATTACAGCTTTGCATAAAAAAAACTCATGAGCTGAACTATATTTCTATAGCGCCCACTCAGAGTATGCGAGTAATAAAACATTAACTTATTTTTCTATAAACACCTTTTTTACAGGCTTTACATCTTCCTTTATTCACTGCTGCAACTTTTGATCCCCCCATTGACCCAGGACAGGAAGCCATATTACATCGTACATCACCACAGTTTTCACATTTGCAAACTATACTACCTTTACCACATGTTGGACATTTCATGATTTCAATTTCCTACCCTAAAATTATTAAAAGTGTTAGTCCTAGAGCGTATCTATTAAGTTTAACAAACATTGCCCCAGTCTTATTATATTACTCTCTAACATTAGCTTTATGCAAAGAAGAGTCCTTAGCTATTAAAGCTCCATAAGTTCTCGCGTTCCATATGGAATGCACATTGGAAAATCATTTTCAAAAAATGTATCCATAATTTTGATAACTATTCGACTATAAACATGTTTTTTACGCAACAACTCAGCAGTTGTATCACCATGTACACCATAAAAAGACCTGTATCCACGGACAAAACAAGGGATGTGTGAATCGGTTGAAATATTTGAGTAAGGCTTGGAGATTTGTACTGTAATATCACTGGCAGAACGATGAGTAATTTTGCCTTCAACATTAGTGTTTTCGATAAATATGTTTATATTCATATTGCCACTAACCCCATACTTTCGATATTAAAGATACTACAGAACCGTTCAAATCATTAACCTTCTGCTGGGAACAACACTGTATCAATGGTTCCCTTAGCTCCACCGTGATAAACGCAGCTACTAATACATTTTTCTGCACCAATTTCTGCCACTATTCCGGCAACATAACTCTTTAGTTGCTCATGGTTAAACTCTGAAAACTCTTCATCATCGACTGATTTGATAACAGCATCACCTTTGTAGAACTTTAATTCACCGTACAGCATAACCATCTCCTGATATGGAATGGGTTAAAAGGTTAGGAATAGTCTTATGGTAGATGGCGCTTCTGTGGTTGCTGATGTTTTGTTTCATCAATCAATCCTAAGCCAGCACTACCTAAGAAACCGATGAACATATCTCTTCTTTTAAATTCATCAGATTCATGCTGCATATCAGATACTTTTTGCAGGGTAGTATCAAGGTCAATAGGTTTTGAAGTAGGTTTCATTTTCTCTCTCCATAATTACATATAACCATTTGTATTTAATACATTTTAACATATCACATAGGATGTTACTGATGCTAAAAGGTGATTTAGTTCTAATATTTAGAGATTCTTTAGCAAAAATCATCTAACTTCTCGGTAATTACCGTTTTGTGACCATGGTGTTAACGTTATGGTTATGGTTAATCAATAGGTTAGGTTTTTTTGTAACTCGGTTACACCTTTTGTAACCAACAAAACTCAGGTATAACGAGGGATGTAGGTGTCTGGTTACATAGTTACACTTTTTTTGAAAAATTCGCTGTGGGTAGGAGACGGTGGTGTTGCTTTTCTTAAAAAAGAACGTCTACTGATATGTCATTGCATATATATAATATTTTTAAAAATTGTAACTATGTAACCAACATCACCTAAGGCCTTACGAACCATGGCTTTGGACTGGTTACATTTTTCAAAAAAAGTGTAACCAAAGTGTAACTGGATACGTTTAATGTAACCAAACATAAAATGGTCTTACGTGCCTACAGCAAGACCATTTTCATAGCATCATCAACTTCTAATTGCCATTAGCATCAGCCATTTTTTTAATACCTGAAATAATATCATTATTAACTAGATTTTTAATATTGATATTGGCTGAGGTTTTTACCGTGCCCTCTATGAGCTCAGCTTTAATGTCCAACACAAACTGTGAATTGATGTCAGGGGCTTTATGCCCAAGTTGATATTCATTGAGCAAAAAAACATTTCTTGCAGTAGCTTTAACCCCATCAATAGCAATCTTTTTGATTTTAGAAAATTCACATTCTTTAGCATTTTTATCAACCCAGTTACGAACTTGAATCATAGTCTGCTTCTTATTACGCCCTTTCCAATTGGACTCTTCACCCATCTTCAGCTTATACAGGTCCCATAGGTCGCCTTCTTTGATTGCAATGAAATCTTCATCAAGAAAGACTCTTTCACATAACTCTTCAAGTTCTGATTTTTGGTCATCAATCAAAGTTGCATAGTCTTTACCATGCAAAGGTATTGGTCTGCCTGCATCCCTCCATTTTTTACAAATATGGTACAACCATTTTGCTAAATTATCTTCATTCGCCACAACATCACACAAATCTTGAGGCTCAGTATCCTTGTAGTCATGCTTATCTAACCAATATCGTAGTGTCCAGCCTGCTACAACACGCATAATTGACCAGCGTCTATCCGAACCATCTCCTGCTAATGAAATCGCTGATAGAACATCATTCGAGCCTGCAAAGAACAATGCAGTTTGGTCTGCCTTGTATTGTTTAAGCCCTTTCTCGTTAACGTTTACTGTCGCATTACCCACTAAGGTTTTAAACGCGCTCATGTCGTTTTTGTTGGCACTAATTTCATCAACCATCACAACAGTTTTTCCAATGATGGTACTGTTGAAATTACCTAATATGTCGTTTTGCTTAGTGGCTACACATTGTTGTTGTGTAAAGATGCCCCCGAAAACGTGTTCAAGTAAAATACCTTTACCTACAGCCCCGTCACCATAAATCACCACACATGGGAGCTGAAAATCTTCAGGGTGCATATATTTCCAAGCTATCACATGTTCAAGATGGTCATGGTTTTCTTGTTTTCCAGAGCTTAGAGACTGTAACAAAACGTTAAAATATGGATGAACATCGCCTTCAAGTGGTTGCAACCAATTATCTTTACGCATTAAATTCAAAGTATTGTCATTAACACTTTTAAATGTATAGGTAGATTTTAGCTTCACTCGTTCAGCTTCTAGCATCATATTGTCATACAAAATTGAAGTAGAAAGTTTGTTAAGAATGGGGTGTCTTTTTGACATTGCAGTGGCTGTAAGGTAAGTCCACTCACCATCTAAAAACAAAACATAAGTGTTTTGTGCTGCTATGTAGTAATAATCATAATTCTCGACGATGTCATTCAGACATTTCTGAATGTACTCTTCTGTAGCATCAGCTTCTTCATGTGCAAGTTGTTGATTCACCATTCGCAAATCTTTTGCTTTTTCTGCTGTTTCCGCACGTTCAGCGGCTTTCCGTTCGCGTTCTACTTTATTCTTTAGTATATCAACGCGTTTTATAGCATTTTGATAAATAGGGTATTGTTCATAACTATCAGGAAACACTATTTTAACGTTGTCAGCTACAGTTTCCATAGTTCCAATGTTGTTTTGTTCCTCCGGTGTATATTCCACCCATTTATTCTTCAAATTCACCTGCTTATGTTCATTTATACTGGTGATATTGTCGTTTTCTTCTTCGTATAAATATGCTATATTGCTAGCCATAACTTTTTCCTATATTAGTTATTATTAAATGGCGCTGGGAGTGCTACCAACACTTCTAGCGTCTTCTATCATTTGTAAACGTTCTTGTATTAAAAGTTCTTTTCGCGACCTTTTGCCTCGTCTGGTACTTGCATAAGGTTTATAAGCAGGGTTGTTTTCTTTAATTATGTTTATTAAAACGCCCATGCTCATGTTTTTACTATTCCCATCCTGCCAAACTGCTTCCGCAGCGTTGTTTTCACGATGTCCACGTAGAATGTGAGTTAATGTTTTGAAATCACAAAAACTAAAACCATTGCTATTCATCGCCCAGCCTATGTTTCGCCAAACGTCGTAATCCACGTTGTGGATATTTGCCAATTCATTAAGTACGTATTCACGCTCCAAATCATCTGTATCAAAAACAGGGTTTTCTATTTCTCCAACATGCTCAACCACTTCAATTTTAAAATCTTCAAATTTTAGAAGCTGTCCAGTATTAGTCCAACATTCAGCAAAAACACTTTGCTCTTTAGTACTGCTGTGTCCCGCGTGTATATGCGCTAAATCAAAAGCAGTTCTATCAGTACCATCTACCCAGTTCACCAGCGACTTTTTAATCTTTTTATAATCTTCAAGTGCAATTGGTTTAGCTAGCGGAAAGACCATCCTAAAACGGTCTATATAGTTATACTTCTGACTCCTGTGGTTAAAACTTGTATACCCAAGGTATTCATAAGTTTTAAACCGCTTTTTAGCCTCTGCTATACTAAAACCGCTATCAAAGTCGAGTAATATTGCATAACACTCAACACAATTATCCGCATACCTACCACTAATTGTTTTACCATCCTTGTATTTCACAACTCTTTCATTACCAATTTTTTTAGTCGCGGGGTTATAATCAACATCCTTGAATCTCCATGTGTTGAAGGCTAAAGTTTGGGTTTTATCGTTAGTGCTTCGATGGTTGCTTATCTGCTCTTTGAACAGCCACCAAGGTAGAGGGCTACTCTTATCTGCTTCGTTATCCATGAAATGGTTAAATAAAGTGATATAACATGCGTGCTGTTCGTTGTCATGCAAACTCATGAAAACACCTCAAATAGTTGTTCTACTTCGTCTGTATTTCTCATAGTAGTTCCTTGTTTAAATTATTATTTGCACCTTCTTCAAAGCAAAAAAAGACTATTGGTTAAGCTTTATATTCAACCGTTCCAACTCAGTTTCCAGTAGCTGTTTTAGAACCTGATTTTGTGTTTTTTTAGTATGTACAGCAACAATTTTTAGTTGATGAAATGTTTCATTCGAAGCACGTAAAGACCTTGGTTTTATATCTTCTAATTTCATTTGTTATTCTCCATAAATTTTGGTGTTACATGTATTTATAGATTTGGCACAAAAAAATATTCTAAACCTACATTTTTCAAATATCAAAACACCGTACCCAGTTCAGCGCCATCTAAAGCAATACAAGGTTTTGAAACATCACACTAACTCTTGCTCTTAAGTTTCTAATCATTATCAACCATGAAAACATTTAGAAATCTAAGTGGCTGTGGGGTATTACCCCCATCAACTTACGTCAATAACCACCTAAATGCTTCCTAATTGTTTAGCTATTGCGACTTTCATTGCTAAATCTACTATCTCATCACTTTTTATTGTTTTATGAGCTAACTTCAAGCAACCTTGTTATTGAAAAAATCTTCAGGAAAAAGGTTTTTAATGTCATCATCAGCTTGTGATTCTGTTAAAAAATCCGTTGGGTCAGTCTCATCAACCAATTTTTTAATTAGCGATTTATTAAAATCAACCCCGGCATCCAAAAAAACGTTTTTATCTAAATCTCCATAAAGAATGTCAAACCAGCCATAACGGTCAATAATAACTTGAACACCAGTTTCTACATAATCCAACAAAACTGGAACGGAATACCACAACATGACCTCACCATCATATTGCATTACTAATTTACCTAGTTCCAATTGTGTACCATTCATAGCTTCTTTCATCGCAGCCTCTTCAGCATCTTCAGCCAATTTCACCGACGATTCCAACCACGATTCCAACCCTCCACCACTTCCATCAAGCTGTGACAGTTCGTATACTATTGTGAGGTTTTGTAATAATTTCTCTTTATCCATTTTCTTGCCTCTATATTATTTGAGTTAAATAAACAACCCAACGTTTTGTTGGATTGAGAGGAGTATCCCAGACGATAGTTATCATTAAGGTTTCTTGGTAATAAAACTTCTTAGCGGTAAACTTAGTGGTAAGTTTTTTTATAATGGGGGTTTTTTTTTGAGTTTTGAAATTAAACTAGGAAAAGAGGTTTTACTAAGCGGTTTACACTCATTACCATAGAATGAAGTCCAATAAATTTTGTCACCCGTAATCTCCTGAATGATTTCATCAGAATCATGGTTTGCATAATTATTCTTTAGTTCGCTCCAAATCTCCCTTGTTGTCACTTTTTCATTTTCCTTTTTGTTTTCTAATAGATGTTCCCTTATTTTCCAAACCAAACAATGTAGTTGATTCCCCCTTGTATCTGTAGCGTTATCATTTGCTTTATCTACATTAGTCAGAATGGAGTCATTTATATTTGTTATTGAAGTTTCAACTGTAGCGGGAAGTGTTGAGTTTTTTTCTGTTGGGTTACCACTATCACCATCATTACTATTAAAATCCTTACCAAGATAAGTGGCTTTACCTAACTCTTTACCTAACCCTTTATCAAAACCAAGAGCTTTATGTAACTTAAAGTAAATTTTATCTTTTTCAGTGTAACCATCACAGGTAATACCATCAATATGGCTGTAGCAAGGAAGTAAGTTTTTAACAATAGAACTGCCACTATGTTTAATTTGCATCTCATTGGTTTTGGGCAATTCGAAAACTCCAGAAATTGTTACTGATGATATACACTCATCATCTAACCCCATACCTGCATATGGACCATCCCCTAAAACAAACCATTCTCCACACCCATCAAAAAAAACCAACACTTTAAATCCCCTTTTCTTTATCTAATTCTATAGTTAATGGTAGTACATACCATTCAAATGTGAGTGTCTTCTAATCATAAATACTGTCAACCAACCCATTAAGGATTCAACATGCCTCAAATCATTGAACCAATTGACCGTATCGCCAGATTAAGAAAGCGTGATGTTCTTTACTTAACATTTTTCAAACCATCAAATGATTCATTAGTAGTTGATGAATTTGATTGGCGAAATTGTACTAGACGAAAACTTGTTATTAGATGGCTGGATAAGAATGGGATAGATTATGAACCCTGTCAAATATGTTGGCATTCAGGGCTTTTAGCATACCCATATCACGGTCAGCTATACCTTAATATTCCAATTGACCCTGATGATTTTAATTTCCAAAAATTAGAAAAACTTCTAGATAGTGAAAGTGGCGAGATGAAGTTTAGGCATGTGAATTTTTATTGTTTGCCGTTAAATACCGCTATGAAAAATGCTCATCATGACGAACCTGGCTATTGGGATAATTGGTAGTGCTCTCATCACTATTACAAATCATCAAAACAATCCCTATTAACGAATTTTCAATGTTGCAACAGTTTCTAACCGTAGGAATTTTTTGATAGTGGCAACAGGCTGGATATATGAAAAGGGGGGGGATATGGTGATATGGTGATATGGTTTAAAGAGTAATTAAACGCGACCGCTATTGCCTTCGGCTACGTAGCACTACCTCAAATGACTGGAGGGCGTTTCGGGAAACCTTTTATTTTGTCTACGCCTACGCTAGCGTTCCGATTCCGACAAAACAACGGACCCACGCCTCCTGGGGACTACCAGCCCTCGCGTTCGCTCTCCATGGCTGGCAGCGCAAGTAAACCACTTGTTCTGGATTCTGTTTGGATACCCAGAAATTTTTTGAATGCTTCACCAGATACCTTTATTCTTCTTGTCATGAACTGGATGGTAACAGCCATCTAAACTGATAGTCACCATCCCTACAAAACCCATCTATTCCGGTTATAAATCACTCACTTAAATCCAACTCAGGATTAACCAGACAGAAAAACCCTAATCAAAAACTTGTTTTTTTAGTCAGCGACCTCATATATAGGGGTAAGCAAATAAATTAGCTTTTTCATATAATTTTAACTCTCGAATATTTCTTCGAGTAGCGCTCTATGAATTAAAACATCGGTTATTTAAATAACCATTACTTAGTTTTATTACTTGCATCCACAAGGATGCTTTTTATAGATAACTACAAATAGGAAATATCATGTCTTCGTTCTCAAAGAGCAATTACACACCCCACCATTCATTTAATAATCATATTGAAATAACGATAGATTCTACATATCTATCCGGTTTTCATTATTGAACCGAAATCTACCAAAAAAAATATAACTGGAATAACCTTTACATAAAGGACTATCAGTTTCTTTACTTACACACTGATTACGGTATTTCAAATGGAAACAATATTATTAGATGAAGCATCCGCGCTACTTGCTATTCACCCTCAAACATTATTAAAACGAGTGAAAACTGGTGAGGTTCCTGGTGCTAAACTTGGAAAATGCTGGGTCTTTGTTAAAGCTGATTTGATTGATTACATTCGTTCGAAATATTCAACCGTTCAATCGAATACATCAAAAAATAGAGTTAAAAACAAATGTTATATAAAAGAAAAAACAGCAAGTTCTGGTGGTTCAAAATTACACCTCCCAATGGTGGAGAACCAATACGGGCAACTACTAAGCTTGAAGACAAAATAAAAGCTCAAGAATTTCATGATAGATATAAAGCTCAACTTTGGGACCATCAAGTCCTCGGTCACAAGCCACGTTATAGATGGATGGATGCAGTAGTTCGTTGGCAAAATGAATCGCAAAAGAAATCTAGTAACGATGATATTTGTATCTTTCGTTATTTAGATAAATTCTTCGCAAATACCTATATTGACGACATCACAGTTGACACAATTGAAAAGGTGATTACGGATAAATCTGCAACAGCTAGTCCCGCTCGAGTTAATCGTATTACGTCATTAATTCGTGCTGTTTTAAGGAAAGCTGAGCGTGTTTGGGAATGGATTAACAAAGCCCCAGCCATCAGGCGTCTAAAAGAAGATGCCCCGCCCATTCGGTGGTTATCTGAATCTGAAGAAACAAGATTATTTAAAGAATTACCACGACATATACAGGCTCTTGCTCGCTTTAGCTTAGAAACAGGATTAAGAGAATCTAATGTAACCGGGTTACAGTGGAATCAAGTTGATTTGGAAAATAAAAGGGCATGGATTAATTCTAATCAAGCAAAAGCGGATAAGGCAATAGGAATACCACTCAGTGATATTGCAATAGAAGTGCTTAAAAGCCAAAAAGGTAAACATGAAGTTTTTGTTTTTACATTTAGGGGAAATCCTTTGAAAAAAGCGGGTAGCACTGCATTTAAGAATGCATTGTTACGCGCTAGAGTTGAACATTTTCGCTGGCATGACCTTCGCCATACCTGGGCTACCCGTCACGTTCAATCAGGTACACCGCTTCATTCTTTACAAGTACTAGGTGGCTGGAGCAGTTATGAAATGGTATTGCGATATGCGCACTTAGGTGTCGAGCATTTAGCAGAACATGTGAACAAAAAAGAAAAGAAAAAGATAAAACAGTCTGGTTCATTAAGTCTGGATACTACTCTTTCAGCGATGCCAGTTCTGGAGTATGACTTACCACTACCACTTGTTTCTAATGGTAATTTTCTAATAACCCTATAGCTGGATATTGGTGGTGGAACGTAGAATTAATCATTCCACCGCCAATACCATTTTGGTTAATTTATCCGGCATTAATTCAAAATTTTAAAACATACAGATTTCTACCTATATCACCCATAAAAGTACTTGCCTGGATAGTATAGATTAATGTACACTTTTCTTAATTTAAATTAATCACTTCTCTTTTATGCAAGATAACTCTCCAAAAAAACGAGGAGGTACTCGTCAAGGTGCAGGTCGAAAAAAAGGCTCTTCAGTCTATGGTGAGACCACTCGCGCCATTCGTGTACCTGAGAGCATGCTTGCAGATGTTCAAGACATGCTGATTGAACGTAAAAACAACTTTGAACAAAACTCGATACATTCTTCTTCAATCTCAATCCCCACCCAATCACCTACAGTTTTTAACATCCCGTTATACACAGATAAGGTTGCAGCTGGCTTTCCTTCTCCTGCTGACGATTATATTGAAAAAACACTCGACTTAAATGATTTATTGGTTCAAAAACCAGCTGCTACTTTTTTTGTTCGTGCGGAAGGAGAATCAATGCTTGGAGCAGGTATTCATCCTAATGATATATTAATTGTTGACCGCTCTATTGAACCTATCGTGGGTAAAATTGTTATTTGTGCGCTAAATGGTGAGTTAACTGTAAAACGCTTAAAGAGTATTGGGTCTACTATTATTTTAGGTGCTGAAAACCCCACATATTCCGACATTACAGTACAAGAAGAAATTGACCTTGTAATCTGGGGAGTGGTTACAAATGTCATTCATTCGGTGTAATGTCTGAGCCACCGCTTATAGCCCTCGTCGATTGTAATAATTTTTATGTGAGTTGTGAGCGTGTTTTCCGTCCCGACCTCAACTACAAACCCGTTGCTGTTCTAAGTAACAATGATGGGTGTATTGTTGCACGTAGCCAGGAGGTAAAGGACTTAGGTATAAAGATGGCAACACCTGTGCATCAAGTTCAGCATCTAATTAACCGGCATCACATTCAATTATTTTCTTCCAACTATACACTCTACGCTGATATGTCCTACCGTGTGATGCAGTGCCTAGAAGCCTTTACACCTAAAATCGAAGTCTATTCTATTGATGAATCATTTTTAGAGATAGCAGCTGCTAATAACAAAGACACTACCGTTTATGGTCAACACATCAGACAAACCACCTATAGAAATACAGGCATACCCGTCTGTGTAGGAATAGCCCCCACTAAGACACTGGCTAAACTAGCCAACTATGCTGCAAAAAGATGGAAACAAACCCATGGTGTATTAGACATATCAGATATTACACGCAGAAATAAACTACTCAAATTAGTTCCCGTCAATGAAGTTTGGGGTATTGGTCGCCAAACCACTAAACGACTCAAGCTCATGGGTATCAATACAGCTTATGATTTAGCCATCCAGCCTATTGAATCCATTCAAGCTCAGTTTAATATTGTGATTGCTAGAACCGTTATCGAACTGAATGGAACCCCCTGTTTATCGATTGATGATACCCCAACAGACAAACAGCACATTGTCTGCTCTCGAAGCTTTAAGCATAAGATAACCGAGTTACATTCATTATCTGATGCATTAGCTAGCTTCTGTAGCAGAGCAGCTGAAAAGTTACGTAAACAAAACTCAATTACAGGCTCGATTACTGTTTTTATACGCACCAATCCGTTCAATCCAAACGAACCTCAGTACCAACGTTCCATTAGCATTCATTTAGATAATGCGACCAGTGATACTCGACAAATTATTACGACAGCAAAACGGTTGCTTACCAATATTTATAAGGTGGGGTATCGTTACCAACATTGCGGAGTTCAACTCGGGAACATTAAGCCTGTTCTAGTACTTACACAATCCGATATTTTCGATTTAGCCTCTATATCTAACAGTAAATCAGTCAAGCTAATGCAGACAATCGATAGCATCAATCATCGATTCCCTCAAGGGATTAGTGTTAGCCCCACCAAAATTAACAATAACTGGGAATATCAAGTCGAACATTTATCAAAACGCTATACCACCAATTGGAATGAACTCGTTGTAGCAAGGTGTTCATAAACTACCTACGACTTAAACAGATGATAAATACCATAGCATTTAAAATTATTTAGTAATGTTTATCCTATTAA
>ENA-OSET01004929-OSET01004929.1-sediment-metagenome-genome-assembly--contig:-NODE-4929-length-11550-cov-8.630175_pt1 | contig 11550 bp, 5 predicted proteins | sample MGYA00237882_ERZ534229 | MGnify/ENA primary metagenome ERZ534229 (study PRJEB26408, sample SAMN06266212) | sediment metagenome | isolation source: Hudson Canyon methane seep mesocosm | place: USA:Hudson...
TGATGGGGAAGTAGTAACAAATATTGAAACATCTTATGTTCTTAACGAACTTGGTAGAGATGGTCAGGTCGCCATAAATTCTAAAGGTACTTTTATTATTCAGGGTTTAGAAGGTGGACTCAAACTGATTAACACCAATAATAAAGAAGAAACATTTATAGCAATAGAAGGTGCCCGGCCCTATGGAAATTATGCCCCATCAGCGTTAAGTGATGATGGTTTAGTTGCTTTCATCACAACCTGGAATGGACTGCTGGTCGAAGAAGGTGGGGGCGGACTTTTTTCTATTGACCTCCTAACTGGTAAATCAACACGTTTAGATGTAGATGAGAATGGAAATACTTTTACCTATCAGGGGTGGTCAATCGACAGTGACCAAGTTGATATAAGTCCCGATGGGAAGTTCGTTGCCTTCTCTCTTCGAGATACCGCTGACAGTCTAACTTGGGGCGAACAACGCGTTAATATATTTGTTAAGAATATTGAAAGTGGCGAAATTAAGGTTGCAAGTTCTAATGGTAGTGAAGCAAGTAGTGGATATGCAAGTAACCCGGGTATTAGTCGAGATGGTAGATATGTATTTTTTGAGAGCACAGAGAATCTGACCAATTCTGAGCAGAATACTAATTTACAAAATTGGGAGACAAATCTCTTTTTGAAAGACTTGGTTTCTGGGACTGTTGAGCAGATTAATATTGATGCTAATGGGGACCGTTTTGGAACAGGCGGGACGAATTGGTCAGCAAGCATTGATGATAAGGCATCAATTGTTGTCTTTCAGAGCCAAGAAAAACTCAGTAGTAATGATACATCAAGCTTGAATGATATTTATGCTAGGAATTTATCAACGGGTGTAATTACCCTTGTCTCTAGCGAGCAAATAGACGATAGCTGGTATCCACTCATCAGTCCAGATGGAAGTCGCGTTTACTATAGGACAAATGATCAATCAGGAACGTTACTGCGTATTAAAAATCTAGACAGTGGTTTGATGGAGGTTCTAAGTGAACCTAAAAACCCAGGTGTATATTCTTCTGAGGATTTCAAAGCCACTGCGAATAACGGTGCAATTTTTTGGACATGGAAAGATTATGCAGAAACTGACGAAGATAATGATGCTGACTATTATCAAGCTCATCTTCAAGTAAGATATTTAGATCAGGGAGGGGAAGCGACTTTAGCAGTCATTCCTGTTAATGATGCCCCGACAGCTATTTCTCTTGATGGCAATAGTCTTATCGAAAACAGCGCAGGATCAGTGATTGGCACATTAACGGTAACAGATTCCGATGTGGACAGTTATTCTCCACATGATTCAACACCGTCTTCACCCGTAGTCACAACACCCGCAGCTTCTGCTGTTGTGGGGGGTGAGTTTCAAGTCAATACCACTACCAGTGGCGATCAATATGATTCATCTGTCACGACCCTAGTAGATGGTAGTTTTGTTGTAACTTGGAGCGGTCAAGACACTAGTGATAAAGGCGTCTACGGGCAGAGATATGACGCTTCTGGGAACACATTAGGATCAGAATTTCAGGTTAACACTTTTGTTAATGGAAACCAGAACGCTTCCAGAATCACCAGCCTTTCTGACGGCGGTTTTGTCATCACGTGGCACTCTGAAGGACAAGATGATACCGCTGGATCATACACTTATGATACGAGAGGTGTTTATGGTCAGCGTTACGATTCTTCGGGAAACACTGTTGGGTCAGAATTTCTGATTAATACCCATACGAGCAACCAACAATCCTATCCTGAAATTACTTCTCTATCTAGTGGAGGTTTTGTCGTGGTTTGGAACTCATATGGACAGGAAGCTAACTCTGGTATTTACGGCCAGCGTTTTGACAGCAACGGTAAGGTGGGGAGTGAATTCCATGTCAACTCGTACGAGTCTTCATACCAATCTGACCCGTCCGTAACTTCCCTTTCAGGTGGAGATTTTGTTGTCACTTGGCAATCCGAAGGCCAAGATGGCTCTTATTATGGCATCTACGGCCAGCGGTATGACAGTGCTGGGGCTACGGTAGGGGCTGAATTTCAGGTTAGTACGTATACCCCTAATGGTCAACAAATCCCTAGCGTCACCGCCCTCAATGATGGTGGCTTTGTAGTGACCTGGAATTCCGATGGTCAAGATAGCAGTGGGACGGGTATTTACGGCCAAAGGTATGATGCCTCAGGTAATACCACTGGCTCCGAATTTCGGATTAATACTTATACAGATGCTAACCAAATATATCCCTCTGTGGCCTCTCTTTCTGACGGTGGCTTTATCGTTACTTGGGATTCTTACACTCAAGATGCTGGTACCCGAGGTGTCTATGGCCAGCGTTATGATGCCTCGGGTTCTTCTGTTGGATCAGAATTCCAGATTAATACGTTTACAAATAGCGACCAACTAGTTCCTTCTGTAGCATCCCTTTCTGATGGCGGTTTTGTTGTCACTTGGTTTTCCTATGATCAAGATAGCAGCGGCTCCGGTATTTACGGGCAGCGCTTTGATAGCAATGGTCAACCCGTTGCCAGTAGTAATGCCGTCACCGGAGTCAGTACACTAGATTTCAACAACCTTAGCCTCAATGAAGGCGACCGCATTACCTTAACCATTACGGGAGGCTCAAACGTCACTGGTGTGATCGGCAACGACGGCAACATTGATACCTTATTAACCTCCATGGCAGCCGATATTTCCTCCCAAGCCGGACTCTTCAGTGCGGCATCGTCTAATAATGGTGTACTAACTCTTAACGGTCTAGTTGATGGCTCTGCAATGGCTGCTGTGACTGTTAGCCTTCAGGAAGGGGCTATTACACCTGCAGTCACTATTAATCAAATCATTAATGAACATACCGGTTTTGAAGTCACCGTAGCACCCGCCTTAAATTCCCAAGGGGCTTTAAGTGTCAGCAGCGTGGTCAAAGCGGTCGATGTTTTTGTCGATGATACCGATGTCTTATCCGCCAGTGCGGCGATGCAAGCGGTGCGTGTGGTCGATGATGCGGTGGCGATGATCGGTCGTGAACGGGCAGGATTGGGTGCTTTTCAAAACCGTTTAGAACATGCCATGAGTAATATGGCCAATAATTCCCAAAACACGCAGGCAGCTAAGTCTGTTATTGCTGATGCCGATTACGCCAAAGAAGCCGCTGAATTAGCAAAAAACCAAATTCTCCAACAGGCCGGAACGGCGATGTTGGCGCAGGCTAATTCGCAAGCCGAAACAGTCTTGAATTTATTAAAATAAACACCTGAGTTCATGAACTGTTGGGGCTATACCGACCAACATACTCTCAGCGCTTCGCCCTCTATTTACGCCCCAAATAAGCCAATTCAAGACCCCAAACACCACTTTTGGCATCTGGTTTGCTTGACTACTTAAGCGGGATAACTTTTACAGGTGGATCAGAAACAGTAATCATTAAAAAACAATAACTTAAGGGAATAGCAACCTAACCATAGACCGGCGTTTTACTCTGAAAAGGGTAATCCATTGCCGCTTTGTGAGTATAGGACTTTGAATCATGGCAATGATGATTAACACCAATACAGCATCAATCAATGCGCAACGGCATCTAAACACGTCGCGTAAAGAACTTGATATTGCCATGGAACGTCTGTCTTCCGGCCAACGGATTAACTCGGCTAAAGACGATGCGGCAGGTCTAGCTATTCGGGATAAGATGACCGCACAGATTGAGGGCTTAAGGCAAGCGGTCAGGAATACCAATGACGCTATCTCCCTGGCACAAACCGCTGAAGGAGCCATGGAAGAAGTCACCAGTATGCTACAGCGTATGCGTACTCTATCGGTTCAAGCGATTAACGACACCAATTCGAGTAGTGATCGACAGACCCTTAATAATGAAGTCGTTGAACTAAAAGCTGAAATTACCCGAATTTCTGACACCAGTGTATTTAACAATACCCTATTACTAAAAGACGGCTACTCCGGTACCTTCCAGATTGGTCATCAGGCCGGTGAGACGATAGACCTGACCCTTAATGATGCTTCAACAACGACCTTAGGTGCTGTTTCCACCACCGGCTATTCTACTCATGCTTCTACAGCCCCCTCACAAACCGTTGTTACCTCACCCAGTTCCGCAACGACTACTTACGCGGCTCATGCCTCTACCCCGCCATCAGCGGTAGTCGTTACGCCGGCGGCTGCAGGTGCTGGCGTAATTAGTACACACACCATCACCACGGCAGCCGATGGCGCCTACTCAGTTACCACCGCCGATGTCGATGGCGATGGCGATCTGGATGTGCTTTCAGCATCATATGATGCTGACAAAATCGCCTGGTATGAAAACGATGGCAGTGAAACCTTTACCGCCCACACCATCACTACGGCGGCTAATGGTGCCATATCAGTCACTACTGCCGATGTCGATGGTGATGGCGATATGGATGTGCTTTCTGCATCAGGATTTGATGACAAAATCGCTTGGTATGAAAATGATGGCAGTGAGAGTTTTACCGCCCACACCATCACCACGGCCGCTGATTATGCCACCTCTGTCACCACCGCCGATGTCGATGGCGATGGCGATATCGATGTGCTTTCTGCATCATCAAATGATGACACAATCGCTTGGTATGAAAATGATGGTAGTGAATCCTTTACCGCCCACACCATCACCACGGCGGCTGATGGGGCCTACTCAGTTACCACCGCCGATGTCGATGGCGATGGCGATCTGGATGTGCTTTCAGCATCATATACTGGTGACAAAATCGCCTGGTATGAGAACGATGGCAGTGAATCCTTTACCGCCCACACCATCACCACGGCCGCTGATGGGCCCCTCTCTGTCACCACTGCTGATATCGATGGTGATGGCGATCTGGATGTGCTTTCTGCATCAGGAGTTGATGACAAAATCGCCTGGTATGAAAATGATGGCAGTGAGAACTTTACTGAACGCATCATTACCACGGCCGCTGATTATGCCTATTCTGTCTCCACTGCCGATGTCGATGGCGATGGCGACATGGATGTGCTTTCAGCATCAGCCTATGATGACAAAATCGCCTGGTATGAGAACGATGGCAGTGAAACCTTTACTGCCCACACCATCACCACGGCGGCTGATTGGGCCTACGAAGTTACCACCGCCGATGTCGATGGGGATGGAGATCTCGATGTGCTCTCTGCATCTGGCGCTGATGACAAAATCGCCTGGTATGACCTGAACCTACCCTCTACCGGCATTAGTACTTTAAGTTTCAACAGTCTGAATCTCGTCGAGGGCGACCGTATTACTTTAACCATCGCTGGCGGAACTCAGGTTCAAGGCACTATCGGCAGTGGCAGTGCAGGTTTGGATACCCTATTAACTAGCATGGCAACCGATGTCGCGTCCCAAACGGGACTCTTCAGTGCTGCCTCCTCCAGTAGTGGTGTGCTAACCCTTACCGGGCTAACCGACGGTTCTGCTTTACCTACTGTTACTGTGACGTTAGAAGTTCCACCAAGCAATGCTGTAACCGGCGTTAACACTTTAGACTTCAACAGTCTAAGTCTAGTCGAGGGCGACCGTATCACTTTAACCATTGCTGGCGGCACTCAGGTTCAAGGGACTATCGGCAGCGACGGCGACCTTGATACCTTGTTAACCTCTATGGCAACCGATGTCGCAGCCCAAACGGGACTCTTCAGCAACGCCTCGTCCAGTAGCGGTGTGTTAACCCTCACCGGTCTAACCGATGGCTCTACAATGGCTGGCATCACGGTCACTCTGGAAAATTACGCCTCGACTACCACCATCGCTGATATCTCACTACTGACTTCTGATAATGCCGCCAGTGCTTTAACCACCATTGACCAGGCTATCCACGATGTTTCCGACCAACGCTCACTCTTAGGTGCGTTCCAAAACAGACTCAGCCATGCCACGTCTAATCTAAGCAATATGGCCAGTAACACAGAATCAGCCCGCTCTGTGATAGCCGATGCTGATTATGCAAAAGAGTCTTCTCGTCTGGCTAAAGCACAGATTCTGCAACAAGCCGGAACCGCCATGCTGGCTCAGGCTAATTCAATGGCGCAATCGGTGTTGAGTTTGTTGAAATAATTGCCCTAACTCATGAACTGTTGGGGCTATAATCATGCACTGGATCCTATCCTATAATCCATAAGTAAGTTCCTCCCAAAAAGCTGAAAATGCGAGCCCATTTATTCTGACAGTGCCATGAATTGTCCATCAATGTCGAAAACAGCGGGTTCGATTAGCATGGATGATAAGAATGTTTAGATAATCTAATCAATATAGGATTCAACACCTGACATATTCGTTATGGGGAAATAGCGACTTCATTAATGCGATATAATAGAGCAACCAGACTAGCCCCCTCAAGTTATATCCGCTAGGGTCGTTATAATGATCAACCGGACAAATTCAGTCAATTTAATCCCTCATACTTTCCAAAATCCACGCCACCTAAGCGGACCTTCTTCGGTTATTAATTAATTTCTGGAAATGTAAGCGGTGTATTTTAATGTCGTTATTCCTATTTCAATTATTTCCGCATCCATATCACCTAAAAAGCCTGCTGAAATACACTAAAATGGCTATAAATCAATTAGATATAACATTTCCATGATAAAATTAGCCCTGTTGAAATAACCTAAGGTTAGACCATATGACAACCTCAACACAACAAATCACCGCTAATCAAATTAATGCCCAAAAATCAACCGGACCTGTCACTAAAAATGGAAAAAATGCCGTCGCTAAAAATGCCTTGAAACACGGACTATTTTGCCAACAATTAGTCCTCCCCCATGAAAAAAATGAGGATTTTTCTACCTTACTAAAAAACTTAGAATGTTCACTTAATCCCACTCATGTTTTAGAACAATCTCTGGTTGAGCGGATCGCTGTGACCCTCTGGCGTCAGGCTCGGTTAGTCCAAGCTGAAACCGCTCAAATTCAACTCAATAGCCAACCGTCAGCCATAACATCAGAAGTCAATCGCACCATCAATGATGGTTGGGTACCAACCCACACCATTACTGAAGAGGATTTGACTCCTTTTAACCCCGAAACGCTACAATGGTGCCAGTCCATTATGGCCGAACAAGCGTCTCTGGGTTCGAATCGAGCCATCGAACTAAGTACACTCAAAAAGAATGCACCACTGACTTACCGACAACTTTCTGAAGAAGCGGCAGAAGAGCAACAATCTATTGAGCAATACTTGGCCGAATGGGATGACCCTAAGCAATATTTCACTGAACTCATTCAGTACTGTAAAAAGCAAATCAAACAGGCTGAACTGAACCCTAAAATACTCAAAATTGCAGAACAAGTCAGGACTAAAAACACCCTACTTTGTGAAAAAGACCTGCAACGTTTTTCTAAATACCAGGTCATGTTAGATAACGAGCTGTATAAAGCCATTAAAGCCTTAAGAGACGCACAAGCGTGGCGGCTAAAGACAACGAAATCCAATGATACCGTTAATGGCTTTGTTTTAGAGTCCGATTGATAACATCACTCCTTTGCTTCTCCCACCTTCCCCTTGCCGGTTTGGCAAAACAAAGATTGACCAGAACTTTTTCGCCCTGTGACTCATCCCCTTTTATAAAGGAAATTTATGCCCCAACACTACAGTACCCAAGACTTCTTCAGACGCGCACCTAACAGCTTACTGGCCCGTTATTTTCAAAACCAAGAATTATTTCTCGATCTTGACTTTACTGCCCTCAAAGAAACCAAACCAGACAAACTGTTAGACCACTGGTTTGATTTACCCACTATCCAACGCAACACAGTAGAAACTCTGTTTCGACAGATTTTTGAGATGAGCTGTCGCAACGGCTTGACCGCCATCATTGATGAAGCTGAATTTCATTTAGGTAAAGATTCCGAGGAACACAAACGGTTTACATCCTCCATGGCTGAATTACCCAATCATTTTCACCGAATCCTGACCGTTTTCTTAGACCACCCAGAGTGGTGGCAAGGGGCCACCCGCTTATACCATGCCGATACCCTGTCCTACTGGCGTAAACGCCATCACCTAGGCCACCAAAAAGCGGCTGTCGATGATGCCAGCCTCGAACAACTGGCCACACAGCTCAGTGACTACTTTCACCTCCATGAAGGCCGAGGAAAAAACTGTCAGGTTGAACCCTATCGCCGAGGTGAATTAGACTATTTTTTTGCCTTCCCTGAGGATCACTCCCAACACAGTCTGGAATGGGTTAATGGTGAGTTTGCCAACCGACCCCATAACCCCGCCTTTGAGGTTGTCTTTGTCTACTCGCAAAAAGACGGATCATTAGATCTCAACTATCGAGGTTCTTATAAAACCATCACCCCGCTACAGACCCTATTTGCTAATATCATATTAAAACTGGATGGATTACCCCCTGACCCTAAAGATGGGCGTGTCTACGATCTCAACCCACTACGAAATACGGATTTCCAATTTATTTACCCACCGGATAGCAAAATTGAAGCCGTTACCGTAAAGAAACTCCGGCTATCCTCACGGAAAACCCAAGGCGAACGTATCACACTGGAAACCAGCCAGACTGACCAACCGGATGCAATCTACCAACTACAAGAGAAAATAGAACAATCTTACCCGCTCAATTTATACACTGTGACGCAGGTAAAAATAAATGCAACACTAAAAATGGAACCCGGGAAAGAACCGAAGTCAGTCACCTTCCAGCTGACCCACCCTAATACATGCACCCTTAAATACGAACCCCATGACTTGATCCTGCGGGAGATGTTGGCGGATTCTGGTATTGAACTTAAAGAGCCGCCAGAAGGACCTGACGTATGAGTCCCATTGATTTACTAACAGAGGTGCTAAACCGCATCGCACAAACCCATAACAATACCGCAGTTTTCACGACCAAAGAATTAAACCAATACCCTGAAGCAGCCATTTCTGCATTAACATCCCAAAAACTTCTAACTCAGGGAACCCCAACTATGGATGCTCAATGCCCTGGCTGTGAAGAACAATGCACCAGACCTGTTCACAAACACACTCATCCAGTAACAGGCCAACCCTCAGTATTTGTAGTCTGTGATCTACGCACAGACACCCATTACGTTCCTATCGATAATGATCAATTAATCCAATGGGTCTGTAATGCTAATTCAGTGTGCGCTTTTATTGCTAAAGGCTTGGGTATCCGGTTTAGTCGCAAAAAAGCAAACACTTCAAAACTCTGGGAAATTGGTTACTTATCAAAGGATAAAAAGGGTCAGATCCTCAAACTCAAAGCTGAAAATGAATTGCACCTGATAGCAGGTGATCGGCAAATCCCCCTGACAGATACCATTGACTATGAGGACGCCGGATTCTTCTTAGATCCAAATGCCATCTACCCGCTGCTCAACAGCAAACCGGTTACAAAACACGACATCAACAATATTAAAAAGCAAAAAAGGGATCAATCCTGGAAAAAGGAATATAAAAAACTTAAACGTAAATACCCTAATCTTCCTGACACAGAGATAGCCCGCATGATTGCCAAAATGCCTATAGCGCAAGGTAAAACCGCAGGGACTATTCTGAGATTAATGACAAAATAGGAAAAAAGTTAGGCGAAAAGTTATCGCCCAAATCGCCCAACTATAACTCCTTGTTTTTAAAAGGTATTCCGCAACAGATTTTCCAGGTATTTCTGAACACCTAAACCAATAAGCTATTGTTTTAATTAATATTTTATGTAACAAGCTCCCGGTTTCATCGCCTAAATCCCCCAGTTAATATCCCCTCAAGGCTGCAAGGAGTGGCCTGCTATTACCTAACTAAGAGGACTTTATTGTGGAAAAAGATAAAACCAATGAAACTAAAGACCAACCATCTACCAACCCTTTTGATCCGGCCAATTTAAGACTGTCCCAGAATTACGGTGCCAGTGCTGGCGTAAAAAAACTCACCACCACTATCCCAGTACGAAAACCCGGTAAACAGGACTATGTACGGGTTCACCCTGATCCCGCTTATCGTATTGAAACCGCGGTCCTAGAATTTAAAGAAGAGCGCGAAACCTTTCTGGTCGCACCCGAGTTGTGGGATGAATTACACGGCGAACTGACACCTAAAGCCCTGTTCACCACTATCAACCGACAAAAAGTGGTCTCTCTCTGGCCTATCAGACTTCCCGGAGAAGATGGCCGAATTGATGAGTGGAATGAAAGCGCCATGGATGCCGCTACCTTTGCGCAAAAACAGTGGGTACGCGTTTCAGCCAATATGAGTCTTGGGGCTTATGATGTTTATCAGGCTACCGGTGAAATACCCGAACCCGAGTGGCCAGAACTGGATCTAGGGCAAATCCTTGAGATTGCTTTTAAAGGACGGTTTATTAAGGACTCTGACCACCCGGCTCTTAAACGGTTACGGGGAGAATAATGCCATGACCTCATTAACCGATTTTAAGGAAGTCTGGTTGGTGGATTTCGAGTTTGCAGCGCCTTCGGGCGCTGTTCCTGAAGTCCGCTGTCTGGTTGCACTGGAATACTTTTCTGGACGAAAAATACGCTTGTGGTCCGATGAAATAGCAAAACTTAATCAACCTCCCTTTATCATTGCCAAAGATGCCCTTTTCGTCGCCTATTACGCCAGCGCTGAATTCAATTGTCATCTGGCTCTGAGTTGGGAGTTACCTTATTACGCATTGGACCTGTTCACTGAGTTTAGAAACACCACCAATGGGCTTACAACCCCTTGTGGGGCCGGTTTAGTCGGTGCTTTAACTTACTACGGTCTTAGCTCAATTGAAGCCGCTGATAAAGCCTTGATGCGAGAACTCGCTCTTCGGGATGGGGACTACAGTCCTCAGGAAAAGACAGACCTTTTAGATTACTGTGAAAGCGATGTGGATGCTTTAAAGCGCTTACTTCCTGCCATGTTGCCCCACATTGATTTACCCCGGGCCATCCTTCGTGGGCGTTACATGAAATCAGCTGCACGAATTGAACATGCCGGCATCCCTATAGATCAAGACACTCTAAATCGTCTGGAACTGCATTGGGAGACCATTCAAGACCAACTGATTGCGGAAGTTGATCAACATTACGGTGTCTATGAAGGGCGATCCTTTAAAGCACAACGCTTTGCGGACTGGTTAATCAGTAACAATGTTCCCTGGCCGGTGTTGCCCAGTGGCAAATTGGACCTCAAAGATAATACCTTCAAGGACATGGCAAGGACCTACCCTCAAATATCACCTTTACGAGAATTACGCATCGCTTTATCGCAAATGCGGCTCTCTGAGTTAGCTGTGGGCGCTGATGATCGTAACCGGTGTTTACTTTCCCCCTTCCGTTCTCGAACCGGTCGCAATCAACCCAGCAATACCCGGTTCATTTTTGGGCCAGCAGTCTGGTTTCGGTGCCTCATTAAACCCAAACCAGGCTATGGGTTAGCCTACATCGACTGGAGCCAACAGGAATTTGGTATTGCCGCAGCATTATCGAATGACCCATTAATGAAAGAAGCCTACTCTTCAGGTGACCCTTACCTTAGTTTTGCCATCCAAGCCGGTGCCGTACCGCC
>ENA-OSET01004930-OSET01004930.1-sediment-metagenome-genome-assembly--contig:-NODE-4930-length-11549-cov-13.812326_pt1 | contig 11549 bp, 13 predicted proteins | sample MGYA00237882_ERZ534229 | MGnify/ENA primary metagenome ERZ534229 (study PRJEB26408, sample SAMN06266212) | sediment metagenome | isolation source: Hudson Canyon methane seep mesocosm | place...
GTGCCCAGGGGCGGAATCGAACCGTCGACACGAGGATTTTCAGTCCTCTGCTCTACCGACTGAGCTACCTGGGCACTTTATACTGCGTGGTAAGCTTAAAAGCTTAATCACCTTCACTGATTAAAGCTAATCAAGTGAAGTAACTATAATAGCATGGTTTAAGTAAAAATAAATAGTTTTTAATTGCCAAATAGTACAAGTTTCCTATAAAAACATGTTTAAATCATAGTACAGTCCAAAATTACCCACTCACAACCAAAGACTTTCTATTATTGACTTAACTCACCTCAAACATCAATACGATGTGCTTTCACTCTATGCGCCCACCTGTTACTAGCTAACAACGATAAGCACATAACACCCATTTCTATGCCTTTTAGTTCCTGAGTGTTTTTAATATACTTAAGCAATCATTGTCATTGCCACTCCCAGTGCTAGGACAATCTTGATTTAATGCGAGTGCGTATGCTCCTGAAAGTAATCCATGGTTGTTAGCTCCACTGCCTCTACCGCTACACCATATTTATAGACCATCAATCCACCCAAATCTGCACCTAACATAATTAAAATATTAAGAACCACAGCAAATATTAGAAAAATAATATTTGTTACTCCTTTAATTGCTCCACCACTTAACAGCCTCCAAATTGAGAGCATTAGTGATAAACATAAAATTGAAATACCAATTAACTTATGTCGTTCCATAATTAAATGTACATTTTCACCATGCTCAACGGAGCCCGCAGCCATCAATCCAACAGCCACAGACACTCCTGCAGCAATCGTTCCTAAATAAAGCATACCAGTAGCCACTTGTCGCCAGCTGTCTTTTTGCAAAATAGAAGCAACCAAGTCCACGATAAAAAACATCACCAATAATGCAATAGGAAAATGAACCACTACCGGATGGATATTAGCCATAGCAGAAATACCCGGCATAATAACCGAAAACATTTCCGGCGCCGACAAACCAATCAAACTCTCCAGAAAAGTTAACAAAGCTTCTACACCACCCGCAACACCATCACTTGCCTTATGTCCACCAGCAGAGCCATGCACCTGAAAAGATAAAAAATTATTCATATCAAACATATTTCAATTTAAACCACTAATTTAACAATACTATTTAAAAAATGCCGCAGGACGGAAGAGACTGTGAAAGCATTCCGTCTTATCAATACTCAAAACGCTTAACATCCTTTCCCAACCCATTAAAAACAGCGTTCTTATTAATTCCATATTTATCTGGATAATATACACCACCCAAATACAAACCATAGGGTGAGGCCGTTATTCCCGCTCGCTGCCTGTCCTTTATTTCAAGTAGTGCGCCAACCCAACTCACAGGCTGTTCACCTTTACCAACAGCCATTAATACACCGGCAATATTTCTTACCATATGGTGTAAAAAAGCATTAGCTGATAATTCAATTATAACTTGCTCACCTTCACGAAATACATTGATAAAATGCATTATCCGGTTAGGGCTTACCGACTGGCATCCCTTGGCTCTAAATGAAGAAAAATCATGCTGTCCAATTAAGGCTTGAGCTGCAAGATGCATTTTCGCCTCATCCAAAGGATCATAACACCAGGTAACTTGGTCTTTTAGCAAAGCGGATTTCATTTTTCTATTTAAAATCACATAGCGATAATACCTGGCAATGGCACTATAGCGCGCGTGAAAATCATCAACGGCATATTTTGCCCAGATAATTTTTACATCTTCCGGCAAATTAACATTACCACCCATCAACCAGGCACGCATATCACGCGTCACATCAGTATCAAAATGTACCACTTGCTCAAGGGCATGAACCCCTGCATCTGTTCTGCCTGCACATTGAACGACTATTTTTTGATCAGCCACTCTGCTCAATGCCTTTTGCAATTCATCTTGCACCGTTCGCCGCGCACGTTGAAACTGCCAACCTGAAAAAGCACTGCCGTCATACTCTATGCCCAAAACGACTCTAGACACTGATTTTTATCCTATGATTATTTTGCATCATTCTATAAATATCTTTAAACCCGCATCAACTTTAGAAAATAACTCAGCAACATCCTTATTTTTCATTCTAATACAGCCATGCGAGTCAGGAGTACCTGTCATTAACTCATCAGGGCAGCCATGAATATAAATATACCGCCAAGTTGAATCAACATGCCCATAACGGTTTTTCCCCGGTTCTAGACCACCTAGCCATAAAATTCGCGTTAATATCCAGTCCCGTTGCGGATACGAAGCCTTTAACTCATCGCTATAAATTTCGCCTGTTGGTCGTCGCCCAATAAAAACAGCATTCAACGGTTGTGAGTCGCCAATTTTTGCCCTTATTTTATGCCAGCCCGTAGGCGTACACTCACTGCCCATTTGCTCCCCAGCACCATTCTTGGCTGTTGAAACAGAATAGCTACTCACTATTTGAGCATTATCAATCAACATTAATTGCTGCTCAGCAATAGACACACGTATGTATTTTTTAGGGAAATTCACGACAGCTAACGGTTATTTCTTCTCAAAAAGCGCAATAGACTCTACATGCCCTGTTTGTGGGAACATATCCATCACGCCAGCCTTAACTAACTTATAGCCCATCTCATTCACCAAAATACCCGCATCCCTAGCCAAGGTTGATGGATTACAAGATACATACATAATCTGATCTGGATTCCAATGTTTTAAATTATGCAAAACTTCTGATGCCCCCGCTCTGGAAGGATCTAGCATGACTTTATTGAATTTTTGTTTCGCCCAAGCCTGAGCACTGACATCCTTAGCTAAATCTGCGACATAAAACTCGACATTCTCCAAACCATTCAGCTTTGCATTCTCTTTGGCATGATTAACTAAAGGCAAATCACCTTCCACACCAACGACATGCCCAGCCTTTGTTGCCATCGGTAGAGTAAAGTTACCCAAACCACAAAACAAATCCAGCACATTGTCATTTTCGTTTAAATCCAACGCTTCAATAACGCGGGTAATCATTTTTTTGTTTATCTCATAATTCACCTGAGTAAACATCGCCGGTTTAAAGTTAAATTTAACGCCTTGGTCTGGCAACGCATAATTTGGAATCACTTCAGGCTCACCCTCGATTGGCACGATGGTATCCGGCCCTTTGGACTGCAAACAAATACTCATCCCATGCTGATGACCGAAAGCGCGCATTATTTCCTTATCTTCACTCGTCGGTGGCTCCAATACTCTAAAAGCCAGCACACAGGTATCATCACCGATAGCCACTTCTATCTGTGGAATTTTATCTTTAACCGTCAAGCCACCAATCATCTCAGATAAATCCATCAGCTTCTCACCGACAATAGGATGCATCACTTTACAGCTTTCAATTTCTGCAAGAAAAGGGTTTCTTCGCTCTCTAAAACCGACCAAGACCCTGCCTTTTTTAGCGACATATTTCACGCCCATTCTGGCTTTTCGACGATAACCCCAATGAGGCCCCGTTAAAGGCTCCCATATTTGTGGGATTTCAACTTTGCCAATTCGACTAAACTGATCTTTTAACAAATCTTGTTTAAACTCAATTTGCAGCTCATCTTTTACATGCTGAAAACTACAGCCACCACAGACACCAAAATGAGGACATTGAGGATCAACTCGTTCTTCAGCCCGCGTTATTAACGAGTCGACTTTACCTTCAGCATAATCTCGGCGACTATCGGTATAGATAAACTCCAACTCTTCACCAGGTAAGGCTTCATCAATAAAAACCACTTTACCATCAACATGAGCAACCCCTCGCCCATCATGTGCCAGGGATTCTATGGTTACTTTAACCGGAGTTTCCGATAATTTTTTCTTTCTAGATCGTCTACGTGCCATGTGTTATTTTTGTGTCCAATTGCCATTTGAAGATTGATACCACCAACCTGGTTTTGCATGATTTATCCACCGAGTGGCGAATGTGGATTTAATTTGTGCAAACCATTCTGGATGGTTGTTTGCATTTGCTATTTCTTGGTAAAGCTTTTGTCTATCCGCATTTTCAGCTGCAAGCAGCTTTTTTACTTTATTGCGGTCTTTTAGGGGAATAGAGCCTCGGCTAACTAAAAAACCACCTGATTTAATACCCACCAACCCTTTCGCATAAAAGGGCCTTAATGCAGCATACCTTGCTTTCATTGCTGCTCTTAATTGTCTAATTTCTGCCGTATTAACTGAAAAATCAACCCCTGCGGCCTGTGCTGATGGAATCAATAAATCAAAAGCACTGCTAAGCAAATGATAACTAGCCGAGCTTATTGAATCAAAGGTTTCAATTTTTGATTGCGGAGATAACGCGCCCTCCTCCTCTAGCTTCTCTATCTCTTCCGCTTGAATACCTTTAATAATCTCATCTGCCACCTGCTCTGCAGCGGCAGCAGGGAAATAAATATTAATCGTGACACATGCCGTTAAAAACAAGGCACTAACCAGTGAAAACTTTTTCATTATTTGTCTCCCACGTTCTAATTAAGCTTCATTTTACTCATCATCCAGGCAAGTTGCCAAAGTTAAGCGCATTACCGAGCATTAAAAACACATCTATTCGCATTTTTTCAAGCTCTATGAGTCATTATCGATTGGCAAAAAAGAAAACGTTTCCACCTCATTCTCCATTTCATTCATATCGCTTTCCTATTCTACTTATTGTTGAATAATACTTACCAAAATAATGCCCAATTTCTTTCAATGTATTCCCCCTCGACAAATAGGCTTTAACTATTGCCAGATTATGGTCATTATATTCCATTGCTTAGGCAATTTTCTTTTTTGAAGGCGAGGCACATCATCCAAAGGTCTGTTTTGATAAATTTGCTCTTGTTTTTTGATTGACAAACACCTCTGAACCTAAAAACACCATGACATGTTAATCAGTGTTGAAAATTTTCCATATTTTTTAAAAAACAGCGTCCATTTTTACCAGCCTAACTTTGTATCTTATTGTTATTTCATGAAGACTAAATATAACGACTGGAAAATATTGAACGCTGATTGACAATGCACCGAGTTCAAAGACAACATTTTTTATCTAAAGTGGAAATACAGGTGAGGTTTTCTTGATTCTATTTCGTCTTATACAGTAAGCCATTAATAATAAGACTAATGGGAAAATCCATCCTCTTTTTGAGGTTTTTTGTAACTACAACTAAAATATACCAATAGTTAGGCTCAGTATGGATAGATTAAAGGCTGTAACAAACCACAAAATACATAAGCTTCCTCAAAAAATGTCAGAGTATGAATATATAGAAGAGGAGGTGCAGGCATATTTCCCCCAGCCTAAATATTTTCAAATCCATTTTCAGCATTGTCATGAAAATGCTAAAAAAGCTCAGCAGGAATTAGATACTTTAAAAAAACATGTTATTACTGTTGAAGAAAAACTAGAACAAATTATAAAAACGCTAGATCAATGTGTTAACAAAGATTAGCTTTGCGTTTAAAATTTAAAGCATCATTAAAGATCAACACACCTTATTTACTGAAGTTTCCCAGTTTTTAAAATGGAGGCCCCCGTTATACATGTGGCTTTGTTATTTTAGCTGCTGTTGCCTAGAATATAGCAAACCCCAATTTAAATGGTTTCTCTCCATACGTCACGGCGAAAATAATTGGGAAACTTCAGCTTATTTATATAGAGGCTATAAAGCTATGATAATTTTTTGGCGAGGAATTCCTCGACAATTTTTCAGCACACTGTTGCTTACGGGGTTTAGTCTGACTGGCAATGCAACACACCTGGACTCCGCCACGCAAGTACAGCAACAAATCCATAATAAAGCAAACAGGTCTCAACAACAGGTTGAAAAACTGGATGACCAAACACGGGCTATGTTGTCTGAGTTTAGAGAAGCTAGTCTGGAATTGAAGAATTTAAAGGTTTATCACGATCAACTGGAAAAAATTGTTAAAAGTCAGGAGCAGGAGAAAGTTGACTTAAAAGAACAGATGTTGGAGATTGAGATTACTCAACGTAATATTTTGCCTCTTATGCTACGTATGCAGAAAGTCTTGGAGCAGTTTGTTGAATTGGATGCACCCTTTCTTGAGCAAGAACGACAATTACGCATAAAAGGCTTACAACAAATGATGGACCGTTCTGATGTTGATCAGTCTGAAAAATATCGCCGTTTAATTGAGGCCTACATGATTGAAACGGATTACGGCCGAACAATAGAAAGTTATACAGGCCCTATTGAATTAGACGGACAGCAGAATACGGTTGATTTTTTACGTTTTGGACGACTTGGACTTTACTATCTAACAATGGATGGTACTCGAGCAGGTTATTGGATGGCTAAAGAAAGGCGATGGGAATCTTTACCGGACAGCTATCGTAGCTCTATATTACAAGGATTACGGATCGCTAAAAAACAGGCTGCACCTGATTTACTAAAATTGCCTGTGACAGCACCGGAGACAATACAATGAGGTTTTTAACAATAAGCTTGGTCACGATTACTTTTGTATTGAGTTATAACCAAGCATATGCCAATTCATCACTAAATTCACTTGATGACTTGGTTAAACAAGTACGCAAGAACAGCGTGCTTGAAAGTCGGGAGCTGGCTGAAAGAGAGAAATTGTTTAGACAGCAGCGTGATAAACGTACAGGAATGTTAAATAAAATAAAAGCTCAGTTAGCCCGTGAGAAACAACGGGGACATGTGTTAAATCTGCACTATGAAGAAAATGAAGCCTTAATTACTAAAAATTCAGAACTGCTACACGAAAAAATGGGTTCACTCGGGGAGCTGTTTGGTGTGGTTCGGCAAAATGCAAAAGATATGCTCAGCCTATTTAATGGCTCAATTATTTCAGCACAAATTCCGGGACGTAATGAAGCCATTAACAAAATAGCAACAAACAAATCGAATCCTACTATTAAAGATATGGAGGATTTCTGGCGCCTGGTTTTGGATGAGATGGTGCAAACCGGTAAAGTTACTCGATTTGAAACAGCTGTGATTACACATAATGGAGAAGAGCTGCGTAAAGAAGTGGTTCGCTTAGGTGCCTTCAATGTTATATCGGATGGGCTTTATTTAAGATATTTACCTGAAACAGGACGGTTAGTTGAACTGGGCCGGCAGCCTGCAAGTCGTTTTGTATCAATGGCAAGAGAATTACAACAATCTGAATCGGGAATTTCACCTATAGCGCTAGACCCTTCACGAGGCGCAATCTTGTCATTGATGGTTCAAACACCCAGTATTGCAGAAAGAATTAATCAGGGGGGCGTTATTGGTTATCTGATTATTATTTTGGGGCTTATCGGTTTGGGTTTAGTTATAGAACGAATGGTAGTTTTAACGCTGTCATTTCGAAAAATGAAACAGGAACAAGAAACCAACATAGTCAATACTGAAACAGCGTTAACTAGAATTCGACAAGTCGCTCAAGATAACCCAAGTATTGATTCAGAAACCTTAGGGTTAAAGCTTGATCAGGCAATTTTAAGAGAACGCCCCATGATTCGTCGCTTTCTACCTACTGTCGCTATTTTTGCTGCTATTGCCCCTTTATTAGGCTTGTTAGGAACAGTTTCGGGCATGATTGAAACATTTCAATCGATTACTCTGTTTGGTACGGGCGATCCAAAATTAATGTCGGGTGGTATTTCTGTAGCCTTGGTTACCACAGAGTTAGGTTTAATAGTCGCAATTCCACTCACTCTACTACATAGCTGGTTAGCAGGAAGCGCAAAAAAAGTGTTTTTTATAATGGATGAAGAAAGTGCCGCATTGATTGCAAACCGTGAGGAGCAATCTCATGCTGTCTCCAGCTGAGCTGTATGATGTTGCTCTCGCTTTTTTAGAAAAGGGAGGGCCTGCATTATGGGCAATATTACTGGTTTCTTTTGTGATGTGGATGTTGATTATTGAGCGTTATTGGTATTTATCTTTTACTTACCCGCTTGTCTTTAAGCAGATTAAAACAGTTTGGCTGCCCTATAAAAACAGTCATTCAGCAAAATCTCAGCGCAAAAGAACATACTTATTAAAACAATTAAATATGTCGGCTGGGAATAATTTATTGGTTATCAATGCACTATCACATGCGCTTCCTTTATTAGGGCTGTTGGGAACAGTGATTGGTATGATTCAGACTTTTGATGTCATTACTGTGTTTGGAAATGGTAATGCTCGTGGTCTTGCGGGTGGCATTTCTGTTGCCCTTTTAACAACAATGTCCGGGTTAGTCACCGCATTATCTGGACTTTATTTCAGTGCTAACCTTAATGAACGTGTTCGTTTACTGTTAGATGATGCAGAGAGCGAGCTGGATTAAAAAATGAAAATACATAGTGAAGAAGACGAGTTAGCGGGTGCTGAATTAAATTTAACGCCTTTAATAGATATGGTGTTTATTTTATTGATTTTTTTTGTAGTGACCTCTTCGTTTGTTAAAGAGTCAGGTATAGAAGTTAATCGACCCACAGCAAAAAGTGCTGAGCGTCAGGAGCGTGGCAATATTATTATTTCAGTCAGTAAAGCCGGTGAAATATGGATCGACCGGCGTAAAGTTGCTATGAGTGCTTTGCGAGCCAATGTAGAACGATTGCATGCAGAAAACCCGGAAGGTTCAGTAATTATTGCTGCGGATAAGGAAGCACTGACTGGCAGTTTAGTACAGGCATTAGATCAGGCACGGCTGGCAGGTGTCGCTAATGTTTCTATTGCTGCTTTTTCAGAATGATAAATAAACGCCTTACTGCCATTATCGTGGGTGCGCTTGCTATCAACCTGTTGCTGTTTATTATTATGGAAAGAATGGCCGCACCACAACCAATTCTCTTATCCTCATCAAACGATACGTTATCAGTTGATTTTGTGCGATTAAAGCGCACACCTCCACCTCCACAAGTTAAACAACGTGTTAAGCCCCCAGAAAAAAAACAGCAGCGCTTATTAACGCCCACGATGGATATACCGAGTCCAAAACCTATACGCGTTAAAAACCTGACCATGAAAGTACCTCGAATGGATTTGTCCATGAATATTTCTGGCGTGCCGTTTCATGGAGAAATGGGAGCAGCTGGCATGAGTGGATTACGAGAGGCAATTCCAGTGGTTCGTATCCCCCCTTTATATCCCCCTCGTGCATTATCCAGGCAAATAGAAGGTCGGGTAAAAATCGAGTTTACGGTTTCCGAAGAAGGAAAAGTGATAAACCCGATAGTAGTTGCAGCTAAGCCTAAAGGTATTTTTAATAGAGCAGCATTACGAGCTATTCGCAAATGGAAATTTAATAAAAAACTGGTGGATGGCGTAGCAGTTAAATGGCAGACAGTACAAACTATTATTTTCAAGATGAATCGATCATGAGGGAAAAGAAAACGTTTATAGAAAGACAGCTTAATGCTTGCTATCTTCTATTTGTACTAGCTACCCTATTGTTTTCACCATTTGCTAATGCTGAAAAGAAAAAGAATTACAGTGTGTCACAGGGTACTTATAAGGTATTAACAAAATCCCGAAAACTAAGTGGTGAAAGCCGTTATTTAGAGGCAATTACCGCATTAAATAAACAGCTACCAAAAATCACCAAAAGCCGTTATGAAGTTGCGCTAATTCATCAGCATTTGGCTTATATTTATCTGGAGAAAAATCAACACAACAAGGCGCTTATTGAGCTACAAAAAACCCTGCAAGACAGTGATACTTTGCCACCCAAAAGTGTTCAGGATTTACGCTACAATTTGGCGCAAGTTTATATGCAAACTGAACAATACAGCAAAGCATTACCTGTGCTTGAGCAATGGTTCCTACAAGAAAAAAAACCTAAGGCTGATGCCTGGTACTTAAAAAGTCTGGCATATTACAAATTAGAACAGTTTTCTTCAGCAGCCTCGCCGTTAAAAAAAGCTATTGCCCTATCACCTCATGAAAACTGGTCAGTTTTATTACTAAGTATTCATTTAGAGCAAAAACACTATCGTCAAGCGGCAACGGTTTTAAACCGGCTTTTAGATTTATATCCACAAAAAAAGAAATACTGGATGCATTTAACCGATGTGCATTTAATGTTAAAGGATTACACCAAAGCCTTAGCCACTTTAAAGCTGGCCTCCCACAGCGTAACGTTAGAAGAAAAAGATATATTAAGACTAGCTCAGCTTTATCTGCATAAAAATATTCCCTACAGTGCTGCAGAGTTGCTGTTAATTAATATGCAAAAAAAGAAGGTCAAAACGAATGCAACCAACCTGGAGTTGTTGGCTAATAGCTGGGCAATGGCAAGAGAGCATAAAAAAGAGCTGAAGTACCTGCAAAAAGCGGCAGGCATGACAAATGACGGGCAGCTTTATCAGCGCTGTGGACAAATTTTATTACAAATGGAACGATGGAATGAAGCGATTATCCAATTAAAAAAGGCGCTATCTAAAGGCAATTTAAAACAACCTCAGCAAAGTTATTTACTAATAGGTATTGCAGCCTATAATGCCAACAAATTTAAAACGTCAAGTTGGGCATTTACTCAAGCAAGTAAATATAAGAAAACCAAAAAACAGGCTGAGCGTTGGTTGCAGCAGATTAAACAAAGCAGTCAAAAAATAGAGCAAAGCTAGCCATATACTTCGCGCGGCCACGACTGCGGATTTCTAAGCGCTGAGTTTGTGCCGATAGCTGTGTTGCTTAATCAATTTCGTAGCGTGCTATGTGCATGTTTCAACGCTTTGTGTTCTCGACAAAAACCAACGGGCTATAAATTCCGCATCTGTAACCGCTCGAAGTATAAAAATTTGGTGCGAATACATTTATAACAATTCTGACCGACAGTAGATGTTATATAACCTATTAAAAATAGGTTATATAACAATGATTAATTAAAAGCATGATTATCAATAAGCCACAGATAGTAAAATGCTAGTAGTTGCATCCTATTTTTTTAAGATTAATGGCATCCGGACTACTGCTATCAAGACCACACAGGTCTGATCACGCCCCATATTAAAAGCCAAATTGGGTTCAACCTGTTATAAGTTACAGGTCATATTAAAAATAGGGCTATAACCTTCTCGTAGGCCTGAAAGTTCAACAAAGCCAGTTATGGCAAGGTAATTGCTTTTAAATAAAAGGTTTATTATTTAACCATTCCTTCAAACGCAAAGTATGTTCAAATTATCAGCCGCCTCAGCTTCCGAATTAATTCAGGAGCACCAGGATGAGTTAACAAGCTACTTAATTCAGCGTAATCATTGCCCTGAAACTGCTGCAGATATTTTGCAGGATGCTTTTATTCGTCTGCTTAATAGCAAAACAAAAGATGAGATAAAAAATCCTCGGGCTTTTTTGTATCGAATAGTAAGTAATCTGGCAATTGATTATCATCGTAGCCATAACAGACGACAGGCTAAACATGTTGATGAGTCGCAGTTAGCTGATCTGCCTGAGCAAGCACCTACTCTTGAACATCAAGTTTATACTCAGGAACAAATTGAGTTTTTAAAGCAAGCCGTTTCTGAATTACCTCCTAGATGCAAACAGGTTTTCATAATGCATAAATTCAGGAATTATCCCTATTCCAGAATAATGAC
>ENA-OSET01004931-OSET01004931.1-sediment-metagenome-genome-assembly--contig:-NODE-4931-length-11549-cov-4.084728_pt1 | contig 11549 bp, 11 predicted proteins | sample MGYA00237882_ERZ534229 | MGnify/ENA primary metagenome ERZ534229 (study PRJEB26408, sample SAMN06266212) | sediment metagenome | isolation source: Hudson Canyon methane seep mesocosm | place...
TATCGGCATATTCAGCTAAGAAAAATACCGCAAAGGCCATTCCGGAATATTCAACATGAAAGCCAGCAACAATCTCCGATTCACCTTCCGATACGTCAAAGGGAGCTCGGTTAGTTTCGGCTACTCCGGAAATAAAGTAGACAAGCATTAAAGGAAATAATGGTAACCAGTACCAACTCAATATCCCTCCTTGCTGAGCTAAAACTATTTCGCCCATATTTAAACTGCCCGCGGCAACCAATACCCCCACCAATGCAAAACCCATGGCAATTTCATAAGACACTACTTGTGCTGCTGATCGAAGAGCGCCTAAAAATGCATACTTGGAATTTGATGCCCAGCCGGCAATCACAATACCGTAAACCCCCATCGAGGTAATCGCTAAAATATATAATAGGCCGGCATCAATATCCGCCAATATTAATTCAGCATCAAATGGCATCACAGCCCATGCCGCCAAGGCCGGTCCAATCGCTAATACGGGTGCCACTAAAAATAAATATAAATTAGATTTTGCTGGGAATATGACTTCTTTTAAGGCCAGCTTCAAACCATCTGCGATCGGTTGCAATAAACCAAAGGGTCCAACACGATTTGGACCAATACGTACTTGAATATAGCCAATGACTTTACGTTCGGCATAGGTTAAATAAGCCACCGCCAACATCAAAGGCACAACAATCAATAATATTTTGCCTATATTTGGCAACAAGGTATGAACAATTAAATCAAACATAATCAGTCAACGACCTCTGCTTGCTTTGAAGTAATGTTCACAGCAGTAAAACTAGCAGCAAGTTGTGCCGTTTCATTTAAACCTGTGGCTAAATAAATACAGCCATCAGCAATAGCATCATCAATTTCAAAAGGCACAGTGACTGTTTTATTATTTTGTTCCACTGTCACACTTTCTACATCGGTCAAGCCATAACGTTCAGCGTCTTGATTATTCATGCGCGCTGTCTTACTTAGTAAATTTGCTGGTGTTTGTTGCAATGCTTCACTACGTCGAACCAAACCATCGAGTTGATACATTGGTACTTCAGATATTGCCATCAACGCCATGTCAAACAACAAGTCTTCAGGTATATAAAAAGGCGATGCCTTCGATGAATTCAAGTTCAGATGGTCCTTGATCTCTTCACGCACATCTTGAGATGAAACAAAATCAATACCCGATATATTAGCCAAATTCGCTAATACACGTAGTACTTTCCAACCAGGTCGACTTTCACCTTTTGGCGCTACCGCACCAGTAAAACTCTGCCATTGTCCATCTACGCCGATAAACGTGCCAGAAGTTTCAGCAAAACTTGCAATGGGTAGAATTACATCCGCATAAGCCAGCATGCTATCTGTGACATAGCTATTCATAGACAACACAAAACTCGCATTTTGCAAGGCATGTTGAGCTTGTGCTGGATCAGCAACATCCCACTCCGGTTCTATGCCAAACAACACATAGGCGCTTAAACATTGTTGCCACACTTGCTGACTATTTAATGCTATTTTCACATTTTCATCACCATTTGTATTGGACTGCTCGGGCATGGCACCAGCCAGCGAAACAGCCTTAGCGTTTGCCTCGGGCAATACAATAATATGGCTGTTACTCAATTGAGCAACCAAATGTGTAAGGGCTCGGATTTTCGCTGCTTGTGGGTGATGATTCGCCAATGCACCAACAAATATTGTCGCTTGCACTGCATTAGCCAGCTGCATAGCAATGGTTTGCTCCAATGCCGTTGGCACAGTGTCAGCTAATAACGCTGTCCATTTACTGTTTTCATTTTTTGCTAATGAAAGTAAGGCTTTGGCAATACCCGCTAAGGTTTCAAGCATGACTTTAGCATTCACGGTCACTTGTTTGTCGACAGGCATCAACAAATCAGTAGCAAAAAAGTTAATATCTGTGACAGTGGCACCATGATGTGCCGCTTGTCTAATTCGATGAGCAATAATGGGTTGTTCTGCTCGAATATTACAGCCTACTAATACAATATCGTCACTGTGATCAATATCAGATAAACACCAATCTTCAGAATTATACTCACAGCCTTGATCGGCAAAACTCTGTTCACGCAGGCGATGATCAATGTTGTCAATGTCCATGCCACGTAATAACTTTTGGAATAAATAAGCTTCTTCCAGTGTAGCCGTAGGTGAAATTAACCCTGCAATTTGTTCAATGCCCTGTTTCGCTTTAATCGTATTTAACCCATCGATCGCAGCCTGCAACGCTGTTTGCCAATCTGTTTCTTGCCATTCACCTTTGTGTTTAATCATTGGTGTGGAGACGCGTTGTTCATGATTTAACGCAGAGTAACTGAATCGATCTCGATCTGAAATCCAAGATTCATTAATGCTGTCACTCTCTCTAGGCACCACTCGCATAACTTCATTACCACGAGTATGAAATTCGATATGTGAGCCGACAGCATCGTGAGGTGCAATTGAAGGATGAGCAGTTAGCTCCCATGCACGCGCACGATAACGAAAAGGTTTGGAGGTTAAGGCGCCAACAGGACAAAGATCGATGATATTGCCAGATAATTCTGAAATCAGGCTACTTTCAATATAAGTGCCGATCTCCATCGTTTCACCTCGACCGGTCGAGCCTAACTCTTTGATACCCGCCACTTCTTCACCAAAACGTACACAGCGTGTACATTGAATACAACGGGTCATATCCGTTTTAATTAGCGGTCCAATATTCTTATCTTTAACTACACGTTTGCCTTCATTAAAACGGCTAATTCCTGCGCCATAACCCATCGATAAATCTTGTAATTCACACTCACCACCTTGATCACAAATTGGGCAATCTAAAGGGTGATTAATCAATAAGAACTCCATTACACCCCGCTGAGCTGCCATCGCTATTTTGGAGTGTGTGAAGACTTTCATGCCTTCAGTTACTGGTGTAGCACAAGCGGGTAACGCCTTACGGGCACTATCTACCTCAATCAAACACATACGACAATTAGCCGCTATTGATAGCTTCTTGTGATAACAAAAACGAGGAATATCTATACCTGCCTCATCAGCGGCTTGAATAATCATCTTTGTTGAATCCACCTTTAGTGGAATGCCATCAATTTCTATATTTACCATAGCTTCTATTCAGTCATTTATCTTATTTACACCATGCATCGACCATGATCGATGTGGTACTGAAATTCCTCTCTAAAGTGTTTAATAAAGCTCATTACCGGAGCCGCCGCTGCATCACCCAACGCACAGATGGTATTGCCATTTATATTTCGTGCTACATCAACAAGTCGATCCAAATCCTCTTGTCGACCTTCGCCATGCTCGATACGTTTGACGACTCGATATAACCAACCTGTACCTTCGCGACAAGGCGTACATTGACCACATGATTCTTCATAATAAAACTCTGCGATTCGTTCCAAAGCCTTAACCATACATGTCGTTTCATCCATCACGATGACTGAACCTGCACCCAACATCGATCCAGCTTTACTGATGCCGTCATAACTCATCGCGACATTCATCATGGCATCGCCAGGTATGATCGGCGTTGAACTACCGCCCGGAATAACTGCTTTTAATTTATTGCCGTTTCGAACACCACCAGCTAACGCTAGTAACTCAGAAAAAGGAGTACCTAAAGGCACTTCAAAATTTCCGGGTTTATTAACATGGCCTGAAACACTGAAAATTTTACTACCACCATTATTGGGGGTGCCAAGTTCATGAAACCAATCGCCACCCTTTTGCAAAATAACAGGGACTGACGCCAAACTCTCAGTATTATTAATTGTGGTGGGGCGACCATAAAGGCCATAACCTGCAGGAAAAGGAGGCTTATAACGTGGTTGTCCTTTTTTACCTTCTAACGATTCCAACAAGGCGGTTTCTTCACCACAGATGTAAGCGCCGGCACCAGGATGAGAATACAGTTCAAAGTTAAACTTAGTACCCAGAATACCTTTTCCGAGATAGCCTGCCTCTCGTGCTTCTTGTAATGCGGTATCAAAGCGTTCCAAAGGTTCCGTAAATTCACCTCGAATATAGTTATAACCGGTTTGAGCACCAATGGTGTAGGCGGCAATGATCATGCCTTCAATCAATTGATGTGGGTTATAACGCAATATGTCGCGATCTTTACAGGTGCCAGGTTCACCTTCATCTGAATTACAAACTATATATTTAGCACCCGGCAACCTCCTTGGCATAAAACTCCACTTCAAGCCGGTAGGAAACCCCGCACCACCTCGTCCTCGTAATGCTGATGTTTTAAGCTCTTCAATAATTTCTTCGGGGCGAGTCTTTTCTTTCAGGATTTTTTCCAATACTTCATAACCACCCACACTACGATAAGACTTCATACTCCATGGCTGGGATAGATGACGAGTTCGGAAACAAACCTGATCTAATAACATTATTCTAGTTCACCCAATATCTGATCAACTTTGCCAGCGGTTAAATGCTCGTGATAATCACGGTTAACCTGCATCATTGGCGCACCACAACATGCCCCTAAACACTCCACCTCGTTCAGAGTGATCTTGCCATCATTCGTGGTTTCACCCAAGTCAATTCCAAGCCGTTGTTTAACATGGGCCACAATATCTTCGGCACCATTTAATTGACAAGAAATATTAGTACACACATTAATCTTATTTTTACCAACTGGTTTGAGAGCAAACATCGAATAAAACGTAGCCACTTCAAATACACTGATTGCTGGTATATCCAAATATGCAGCTAGCGCTTTCATCACACTTTCAGATAGCCAACCATCATTGGCCTCTTGCACGATATGTAAACTCGGAATCAAAGCCGATTGTTTTTGTTCTGCTGGATATTTCACTAACCAATCATCAATTTGTTGACGAAGATCGCTATTAAACAACTGCACTTTATCGCCTGTTACTTGGATATCAGTCATCGGTCGACCTCACCAAAAACAATATCCATTGTGCCAATTATCGCCACCACATCCGCCAACATATGGCCTTTTACCATTTCATTCATCGCAGACAAATGAGCAAATCCTGGTGCACGAATTTTGACTCGATAAGGTTTATTTGCCCCATCGGAAATCATATAAATACCAAACTCACCTTTAGGATGCTCAACCGCTGAATAGATCTCACCTTCAGGCACACAATAACCTTCGGTAAATAATTTGAAATGATGCACCAGCGCTTCCATATCATCTTTCATATTGGCCCGTTTAGGGGGTGCCACTTTTACATTTTCGGTGATCACCGGGCCAGGGTTATTACGTAGCCAATCGGTACATTGCGTAATAATTCGATTGGATTGACGCATTTCTTCAATGCGGACCAGATAACGATCGTAACAATCCCCTTCTACACCGATAGGAATATCGAAATCCATTCGGTCATACACTTCATAAGGCTGTTTTTTTCGAAGATCCCATTCTATGCCTGAGCCTCTTAACATCGGGCCAGTAAAACCGAGTTGCATTGCCCGTTCCGGCGAGACCACACCAATACCAACGGTACGTTGCTTCCATATACGATTGTCCGTTAATAAAGTCTCATATTCATCAACACATTTAGGGAAGCGCTTAGTAAAATCTTCAATAAAATCGAGCACACTGCCTTCTCGATTAGTGTTTTTTTGCTTAACTTCTTTTTCACTATGCCATTTGGATGATTCATATTGTGGCATCGAATCTGGCAAATCTCGATAAACGCCACCAGGACGATAGTATGTCGCATGCAATCTCGCACCAGACACTGCCTCGTATAAATCCATTAAATCTTCACGTTCACGAAAACAATATAAGAAAACTGTCATGGCACCAATATCAAGCCCATGAGCGCCCAACCACATCAAGTGATTCAATATTCGAGTAATCTCGTCAAACATCACCCGAATATATTGAGCGCGTTCAGGGACTTGTACCCCAATCAACTTTTCTATAGCCATGACATAGGCATGTTCATTACACATCATCGATACATAATCGAGACGGTCCATATAACCTATGCTTTGATTAAAAGGTTTAGTTTCAGCCAATTTTTCAGTGCCGCGATGTAATAAACCTATATGTGGGTCGGCATGTTCAATGACCTCACCATCCATTTCAAGGATGAGGCGTAAAACACCATGTGCCGCAGGATGCTGTGGGCCAAAGTTTAAGGTGTAATTTTTAATGTCAGTCATCGTTAAACCTTGCCCTGATAACGATTATCATCTCGAATCACACGAGGAACCAACGTTCTTTCCTCTATACTGACCGGTTCATACACCACCCTTTTTTTCTCTGGGTCATAACGCATTTCCACATTGCCAATCAAAGGGAAATCTTTTCTGAATGGATGGCCAACAAAACCATAGTCCGTCAATATCCGACGTAAGTCTTCATGCCCCGTGAATAAGATGCCAAATAAATCAAAGGCCTCCCTTTCAAACCAATCAGCACCATTCCATATCGACGTGACACTATCAACAATCGGATGTTCAGCATCCAATCGAACTTTAATTCGCAAGCGTTGATTAAGTTTCACTGATAATAGATGGTAAACCACAGCAAAACGATAACCTCCAGATACAGGTTCCATATGACCTTCGCCATCAACAGCACGGCTAAAACCATGCCCAGAAGACGCTTTAGTTTCCCAAGAAGAACCACCATATTCTGAATAATCCACGCCACAGACATCGATCAATTGTTCAAAATCAAACTGATCCCGTAATTGTGTGCACGTAGATAACAATACATCCGCTGGTAGATGAAGTGTTAGTTCATCTCTATCTAACTCACAATCCAGTAATACATCGTCAAAATGCTGCTCAAGTTTCGCTTTCAATACGTCCATTATCTTGTCTCGCTACCCTCATCTTGCGTTCTCGCAATGGTATTTGTACGACGTATTTTTTTCTGTAGCTGAATGATGCCGTATAGCAAGGCTTCTGCTGTAGGCGGACAACCTGGTACATAAATATCGACTGGAACTATGCGATCACAACCACGCACGACAGAATAGGAATAATGATAATAACCGCCACCATTGGCACAGGATCCCATGGAAATCACCCAACGAGGTTCGGACATTTGGTCGTAGACCTTTCGCAATGCCGGTGCCATTTTATTTACTAAAGTGCCCGCTACGATCATGACATCTGATTGGCGAGGACTAGGGCGAAAAACCACTCCAAAACGATCTAGATCATAACGAGAAGCCCCCGCCTGCATCATCTCAACCGCGCAACACGCTAGACCAAAGGTCATCGGCCATAATGATCCTGTCCGGGCCCAATTAATTAATTTATCTGCTGAAGTTGTCACTACGCCTTGTTCAAGTATGCCTTCTATTCCCACTCTAGTGCTCCCTTCTTCCATTCGTAAATGAAGCCGACGACTAATATGCCTAAAAAAAGGAACATAGCTAATAAGCCAAATACGCCTATCTCATCCAGCACTACTGCCCAAGGAAATAAAAAGGCGATTTCTAAATCGAAGATAATGAACAGAATAGCAACAAGGTAATAACGCACATCAAACTTCATATGTGCATCTTCAAAGGGTTCAAAACCACATTCATAAGGCGAACGTTTGTCATCGTCAGGGCGACGAGGACCAAGAATATAACCGGCAAGCAATGGCATGACACCAAAGCCGACTCCAATGATCACGAACAACAAAATAGGGAGGTAATTCTCCAACATATTCTTGGCTCTATCATTTTGCACACCAACCGAATGTTGAGAATGCTTTTGGCTACAAAAACTAGGACGCTCACATCCTAGCTCCGAATAACTAGGCTACGATACTACACATTCTACAATCCAAATAGAAGCCCAAAAATCATATTTAAATCCCTACTTGGTTTTGACCATTCTATGTGAGCAGTGAGCCGTTTTATTTCAATTCTTGGTAACGAATTTTGTAACTCATTGTAATTTAGATAGTTGTTGTTTCATTTGATTTAACTAGGACAAGCAATCCACTGGTGTTCAGTAGTCCAGACATCTAGAGTCCTATTATTACGAGATATACTAGAATATAACCCACGATATTAATTATTGTTCATACTAGAGATGATGACGTTACTCGGTGTTTATGTCCTGGCAAAAAATAATGCGTTAGTTATATACGAATCACTTCTTCGCGAGCAAACCATCGTAAGTGGAAAAACAAAGTTCATAAGCACTATCAAAAACCTGGCTTTTTCTTAGTTTGAGGGGCACATTGTATGCGTGTGTAAGGAAATATTTAGTACTCGTACTCACTTTTTTCCCCGATGCTTCGATCTGAGAAATAAATGAAGCCAAGCTAACACCTTCCACTTTCCTAACTTCAAACACTCTCGAAGTCATATTGGCATGTGCAGTGCAATATTTATCTGTGATGTTGTCATCGCTAGCCTGGACAACAGTGATCGTACTAAGGAACATAATTCCTAGAATCTGATTTTTCATCGAGTTTTTCTTCTTTTTATTATTTAAACCCTGGAGTGAATCTTACATCAAAATTTTGAATGCTTAAAGCAGTTCCTAACTCTACGCACCAAATTAGAACTGTAAAAATAAAAAAAGCCCGAAATCTATTTAATTAGATTTCGGGCTTTTTAATTTATATCTATGGTGCCGATGAGCAGAGTCGAACTGCTACGGGCTACGCCCACCACCCCCTCAAGATGGCGTGTCTACCAATTTCACCACATCGGCTATATTAAATTTGTCTACTACGGTAATTCTGGTAGGTCAGCCGGTGTTGTTTTTACTGGCTCAGTCACTGTCGTTGTTACTGCTTGTTGTGTCACACTTTCAATCCGCTCTGCTTTACCAGAGAAGTATGCAAGCGTAAGGCTGGTAGCAAAAAAGACTGCCGCTAATATTGCACTGGTTCTACTTAAGAAAGAGGCTGAACCTTGGCTACCAAATAAACTTGACGACGCGCCGCCGCCACCGCCACCGCCACCAAGTGCAGCCGCGCCCGCATCGGCACCTTTACCATGCTGAATAAGGATCAGACCTACTAGTAACAGAGAAACGATTACATGTGCTGCTAAAATTATTGAAGTCATCGTAATTAACCTAAATTTGTGCTTGTGCGGCCTGACAGATTTTTACAAACTCATCCGCATCTAACGACGCGCCACCAATGAGTCCACCATCTATGTCTGGCTGTGAGAATAAAGGGGCAGCATTATTACCTTTAACGCTTCCCCCGTAAAGTATTCTTAATGATTTTGCAATGACAGGATCATGTTTAGCTACCCGTTCACGCATGAAAGAATGCACCTCTTGGGCCCATTCGGGTGATGCTGTTCGTCCTGTTCCGATTGCCCATACAGGTTCGTATGCAAGCACTGCTTGCGACAGCGCTTTGACTCCTTGATGCTCAATAAGAATATCTAAATGACGACCTATCACCGCTTCTGTTTTTCCGACAGCATGCTCTTCTGGACTTTCACCGATACACACTATCGGGGTTAATCCCTCGGTGATTGCCATGTGGTATTTTTCAGCAATGATGCGATCTAAAACTAATTGGTCCAAATCCAACTCAGCATAAAGACAGCGCCGTTCAGAATGACCAATCAAAACATACTTACACTCAAAATCATGCAGCATTGTTGCTGATATTTCGCCGGTATATGCACCTTTATGATAGGAAGATACATTCTGCGTTCCCCAACGTATGTGAGAACTTTGTAAGGCTTGTTGAACTTGAGGCAGATACACTGCGGGAGGAAACAAAGCGACATCTATTGATGGAAAAGTCTTCGCTTGTGCAAGGATACCTTCCAAAAGCAATTTACTGCTCGCGCTAGAGCCGTTCATTTTCCAATTTCCAGCTACGAGCGGTTTTCGCACAAGGAGTACTCTTGAAATGAATAGAACTCCAGAGTACCTTTTTTAGGCTTTTATAGCAATGTTGGCGCTAGTTTTGCATGCAAAAAACTTTATCGTTTTGGCTAGTTCATGTTAGCCTTGCATTTCTCATTTAACTATTTAAATTGGACAGATACACATGGAAATACAAACATCAAATTTTGGTACTCAAACAATTAGCCCTGATGAGATCCTTTTATTTCCAAATGGCTTGATTGGTTTGGAAGATCACACCAAATTTAAACTCTTTCATGAAGAGAGTGAAAATCCAACTGTACACTGGCTACAATCTGTCACTGATGCCAACTTTATTATGTCTATTATTCCCCCAGCAGCAATAGGCATCAACTACGAAATTGAACTTGATGATGACGAGGCTGAGTTACTTAAACTGGATGATGCCGAGGATGCTATCGTAGTACTTATTGTCTACAGACAATATGAAGAAAATAAAGATGCCAGTGATATTGACCTCAAAGCTATTGTAAAAGCACCACTGATAGTGAATACCAAAAACAAATTAGGCCTGCAAAAATCGTTACCTAAACTTAATACTAAAGACTAAGACTGTAGGATCACTTCAATCGAGCTGGCGAGTTCTTTCGCCAGTTCGTTAGTCGTAGCAGCATCTCGACCTTCAACCATTACCCGTACTACCGGCTCTGTTCCCGATGCCCGTAGTAATACACGTCCTTCGTCACCTAGCTTTTCTTCGACGTTCTGAACTGCCCTAACAACATCATCGTTATTGGCTAAATCAACCATCTTTTTAGCTTTGACATTAATCAAACGCTGGGGGTATTTAGTTACCACAGAGCGTAATTCGTGCAAGCTATTGGACGTTTCTTTCATTTCAGCAAGCACTTGTAATGCTGCCACCGTACCATCACCCGTCGTCGTCTTATCTAAGCAGATAATGTGGCCCGAAGATTCGCCGCCAACTCTGCCACCCGTCTCTTTCATCTTCTCAATAACATAACGATCACCTACATTGGCTCGATGTAGATTCATATTAAATTTTGCTAGGGCATGTTCTAAGCCAAGGTTGGACATGAGTGTACCAACTACTTCTGTATGGCCAATGCCTTTTCGTTGCTGGGCTCGAGCAATAATAAATAACAGTTCATCGCCATCAACAAGTTCACCCTGATGATCAACCATAATAAGGCGATCACCGTCACCATCTAGTGCCACACCTAGGTCCGCTTGATGTTCTAATACTGCAGCTTGCAATAGTCGTGGCTCAGTGGAGCCACAGTTTTGATTGATATTTAAACCATCCGGCTCAGCACCCATTACGATGACTTCGGCACCCAGTTCTTTAAATACTTCTGGCGCTACGTGATAAGTCGCACCATGAGCACAATCGAGCACCAATTTAATGCTGGTGAGATCAACACCAGATGGAATTGTACTTTTACAAAACTCAATATACCTACCGGCGGCATCGTCAACACGATGTGCTTTACCTAACATCGCTGAATCAACTGTCTCCAATGGTTGGTCTAGCATTGCTTCAATTTGTAATTCGACAGTATCTGGAAGTTTTGTGCCTTGGCTAGAGAAAAACTTAATGCCATTATCATGGTAAGGGTTATGTGATGCACTGATCACAATACCGGCTTGCGCATGAAAAGTGCGCGTTAAGTAAGCTATGGCAGGGGTTGGCATAGGGCCAAGTAAATACACATCAACACCAGCAG
>ENA-OSET01004932-OSET01004932.1-sediment-metagenome-genome-assembly--contig:-NODE-4932-length-11548-cov-2.955279_pt1 | contig 11548 bp, 9 predicted proteins | sample MGYA00237882_ERZ534229 | MGnify/ENA primary metagenome ERZ534229 (study PRJEB26408, sample SAMN06266212) | sediment metagenome | isolation source: Hudson Canyon methane seep mesocosm | place: USA:Hudson...
GTTGATAAGAAAAAATACCCACAAGGCTTACAACCTTTAATTAATCATATTCATTCAGTTGGCATGTCTTTTGGATTATGGTTTGAGCCAGAGATGGTTAGTCCTGATAGCGACCTTTATCACCTTCATCCTGAATGGATAATGGGCCACAAAGACCAAACTCTTGGGCGAGATCAATTGGTTCTTAATATTTCAATAAAAGATGTCGAAGATTACCTTTTTGAGAAAATTTCAGCCTTATTAACTGAGTACCCAATTGAGTACATTAAATGGGATCACAACCGTGTTTTGCCTTATCCAGATGCATCTCAAACTCGAAGCCTTTATAGCCTCCTAAAACGAATTAGATTGGCGCATTCAAATATTGAAATTGAGTCATGTTCATCTGGTGGTGGCCGAATTGATTATGGAATTTTAAAAAATACTCAAAGAGTTTGGCTTTCTGACAGTAACGATGCTTTAGAAAGATTACGCATTCAGCATGAAGCATTATTATGGCTGCCTTCATCAGTAACAGGAAGTCATGTTGGTCCAAAAGTTTGCCACACATCTGGGCGTGAACTCCCACTAGCATTCAGGGCCTGGGTTGCAGCGCAAAGACATATGGGGTTTGAGATGGACCCTCGCGAACTTTCGTCTTCAGATAAAACACTGCTAAAAGCTATTACTGGTTGGTGGAAAGAAAATCGCCAGTGGATGAAAGATGCAAACATTTTGAGATTGCCTTGTGTCGATAAAAGCATAACCGCTGAAATTCAAATTAATTCAAGCTTGAATCACTTTGTTGTTTTTGCAGGCCAAAACGCATCATCAGATTTCAGCTCTCCGGTACCACTTGTGCTGGCTGGGCTTGAGCCAATGTCAATGTATAATATTTCCTTATATAATAAAAATCAGATCAGCTCTCTTGGTAAAACAAAAGGCGGTCTTTTACAAAAGACATTAAAACTTAGCGGGCATTTTTTAATGAGTCATGGATTACAATTACCTAAAGCTTTTCCTGCTAATATGATGGTAATAGAAGGGGATAAAGCTGCATGAGTAAAGCTAACAATCGTCGATCGTCTAATTGGTATGGAAAAATGGATAAAGATGGATTTATTCATAGAAGCTGGATGAAGAGTCAAGGCTTTCCTGACCATGTATTCGATGGTCGCCCTATAATTGGAATCTGCAATACTTGGTCTGAGTTAACCCCATGTAATGCAGGTTTAAGAACTTTAGCTGAAGGCGTTAAGAGAGGTGTTTGGGAGGCAGGAGGCTTGCCACTTGAATTTCCTGTAATGTCTTTGGGTGAAACTCAAATGAAACCAACCGCAATGCTTTTTCGAAATCTTCTATCTATGGATGTAGAGGAAAGTATTCGCGCTTATGGAATTGATGGCGTTGTTTTGCTTGGTGGATGTGATAAAACTACCCCGGGACAATTAATGGGGGCAGCAAGTGTCGATTTGCCGACAATTGTTGTTTCTTCTGGCCCAATGCTTAATGGCAAATATAAAGGTCAAGATATTGGTTCTGGAACCGATGTTTGGCGCTTTTCTGAAGATGTTAGAGCTGGTGATATGTCTTTACAAGATTTTATGTCTGCTGAGACAGGAATGAGCCGCTCATCGGGGGTTTGCATGACAATGGGGACTGCATCCACAATGGCAAGCTTGGTTGAAGGGATGGGATTGAGTTTACCAACAAACGCAGCTATTCCAGCCGTTGATGCGAGGAGAATGGCTCTTGCGCATATGACAGGAAAGCGCATCGTAGAAATGGTTGAAGAGGGTTTGAACTTATCCAAAGTTTTAACAAAAGAAAGCTTTCAAAATGCGATTACATTAAACAGCGCAGTTGGCGGCTCAACTAATTCAGTAATTCACTTGTTGGCTTTAGCGGGTAGAGCTGAAATTGAACTTACTTTGGAGGACTTTGAGAAAGCTGCAGATATACCGCTTCTTGTTAATTGTATGCCTTCAGGTAAGTATCTAATGGAAGATTTTTGTTATGCAGGAGGAGTTCCAGCAGTATTGGAGCAAATTAAGAATCACATTAAGCCTGCTAATACGGTTCTAAACAAAGATATAACCAGCTACTTTAAAGGTGCTGAAACATTCAATGAGGACGTCATTCGGCCAATAAATAACCCACTAAAGCCTGCTGCAGGTTTAAAAGTATTGAGGGGGAATTTGGCTCCAAATGGAGCAATTATTAAACCAGCTGCAGCAACACCAGAGCTATTAAAGCATGAAGGCTTGGCTTATGTGTTCGAAGATATTGAAGATCTAAAGGCTAATATTGATAGACCTGACCTTCCAGTAACAAAAGACTCTATTTTAGTTTTAAAGGGGTGTGGACCGAAGGGCTATCCAGGAATGCCTGAGGTTGGTAATATGCCAATACCAAAGGTTTTAATTGAACAAGGTGTTCGAGATATGATACGTATTTCAGATGCTCGAATGTCAGGCACTGCTTTTGGAACTATAGTGCTTCATGTGTCTCCTGAGGCAAATGTAGGTGGCCCTATTTCAATAGTTGAAACAGGCGACCGTATTCGACTTGACGCTTTGAATGGAGTACTTGAGCTTCTAGTTACAGATTCTGAAATTGATAAGCGCCTTATGGCAAGGAAAGAGCCACAAGTAAATTACACCCGTGGATACGCAAAACTTTATATTGATCATGTCATGCAAGCTGACAAAGGTGCAGACTTAGACTTCCTAGTAGGCAAAGACACGCGCCTTCCAACACGAGAATCTCATTAATGAATAATTATGCAATTTTTAAAGATTTAGAGGATACTTCAGTTTTTATAACTGGAGGCGGCTCAGGAATAGGGGCTTCATTGACAGAAGGCTTTTTAGCTCAAGGCGCTAAAGTTGCCTTTGTACAGAGATCAGATTGTGATGAATTTCTAGATGAAATTTCCTCAAAATATAAATATAACCCCTTATTTATTAAATGTGATATTACTGATATTGATGCTCTAAAGTCTGCAATTTCAGATGCTAGCAAGGCTAATGGTGGAATTAATGTGCTTATAAATAATGCCGCTAATGACACACGCCACACCCTTGATGCTATGACAACAGAAGAATGGGATCAGTCAATTAATATCAATCTAAGGCCTCATTTCTTTACAGCACAGGCTGTGGCTCCTTTTATGAAAACTCAAGGTGGCGGCAGTATTATTAATTTTTCATCAAACTCTTACATGATGGGCAATGCAGGCTTGCCTGCTTATGTTACTTCTAAAGCTGGTATTACAGGCCTAACAAGAAGTTTAGCGAGAGAGCTTGGCGCTGATGGCATTAGAGTGAACACACTAATCCCAGGTTGGGTTTTAACTGAAAGACAGCTAAAGCTGTGGGCAAATGAAAAAGATTTAGCAATTCACATGGATAAACAATGCATTAAGGAACACTTATTGCCTAACGATTTAATTGACTCCACTTTATTTTTAGCTTCGAATGCATCACGAATGATGACTGGCCAAGCTTTAGTGATTGATGGTGGCGTAGTAGTTACAGGATAAAAAAATAATGAGAGATATTAAAGCTAAATGGATTGCTGCAGATTGGGGGACAACTCATATGCGCGCCTGGGCTATTAATGAGCAGGGCGAAGTTCTTGCTTATAGTGAATCTAATGAAGGTATGAAAGATCTTCAGCAGAATGAGTTCGAGCCAGTATTATTACGCCTTATTGAAACCTGGCTAGATAATAAAAAAATAACGCCGGTTATGGCTTGTGGAATGGTTGGTGCTCGTCAAGGGTGGGTTGAAACACCATATTTAAAAACCCCATGCGTTCCTATCGATAAAACTCAACTTACAGTTACCAGTACCAGGGATTCACGGATACAAGTCAACCTAGTTCCGGGAGTAATGCAGCATAAGCCTGCAGATATTATGAGGGGCGAGGAAACTCAAATTGCTGGATTTATTAAAGAAAATCCAAGCTTTGATGGCGTTGTTTGCCTTCCTGGTACGCATACAAAATGGGTTAATGTAAGGGCAGGTCAAATAGAAAATTTTAGAACTTTTATGACGGGTGAGCTTTTTGGTGTAATTTCTAATAACACTTTAATTAAGCACTCAATTGAGTCAGAAGGGTGGGATCAAATTAGTTTTGATAATGGAGTTATCAAGGGTTTTGACAATCCAGGTTTAATTGCTTCGGATCTTTTTTCATTACGATCTGAATCAATAGTTAATGATTTAGACTCTAGCTCTGCAAGAGCAACTCTTTCTGGACTACTATTAGGAGTTGAGCTCAACGGGGCAACAAGCTACTGGAAAGATAAAAATGTAATCCTTATTGGTTCTGAGCTTCTAACTAATAATTATCAAAAAGGATTAAAAATACTTGGCGGTGAAAGTCATCCTTTTAGCCTTGAGGCTGCGACATTATCAGGACTGACTTCTGCTTATATGGAGCTGCACTCTGAATAAGAGTAAGAATATGAATAGAAATATAATTGCTATATTGCGTGGCGTTAAACCAAAAGAAGTTCTTGATATAGCTCATGTTATTGTTAAAGCCGGAATAAGCCAAGTCGAAGTGCCTCTTAATTCACCTAGTGCTTTTGAAAGTATTGAACTACTTCGTGATGAATTTGAAGGATCAATTCAATTTGGTGCTGGAACAGTAACAGATATAAAGCAGGTTGAAGTCCTTGCTAAAATTGGTGTAAATTTTATTGTTTCACCTAACTTTGACCCTGTTGTTGTTAAGGCAACTAAAAAAGCAGATATATTGAGTTATCCTGGGGTAATTACTCCAACAGAATGCTTCTCTGCATTAAATTGTGGAGCTGATGGTTTAAAGTTTTTTCCAGCCTCTCTTATTGGGGAAAATAATTTAATCGCATTAAAGGCTGTTTTGCCATCAAATATACCTCTTTTCATGGTCGGTGGCGTTGGTCCAAAAAACTTTGCATCCTGGATTAAAGCTGGAGCTACTGGTTTTGGAATAGGATCGGGGCTTTACAAAGCTGGTGACTCCTCTGAGATAGTTGCTAAGAAGGCTGAATCGATTGTTTTGTCATACGATGAAGCGTAAAAATGATAGATGACTATCTGCCAGTAGATTCGTCTGATTTGGGGGAGGGGCCTTTATGGCATCCAAAACTAAAGTCCCTATTCTGGTTTGATATAAACTCCTTCAAGATGCACAACTGGAAGGACGGTAAATTAAAAACTTGGGCATTTGCTGAACCAGTTTCAGCTGCAGGTTGGATTGATGAAGAGCATTTAATGGTTGCGACTGCATCTTCATTAACTAAACTTGCCTTATCAACTGACAAAAGAGAGTTGGTTGTTGATTTAGAGGGTGACATGGTTCACACCCGATCAAATGATGGTCGCGCTGACCCATGGGGCGGTTTTTGGATCAGTACAATGGGACTAAATGCGGAAGAAGAGGCTGGCTCTATTTATCGCTTCTATAAAGGCGAGCTAAGACAATTACACCAAAATATTACAATCCCTAATAGCATTTGTTTTTCCCCAGATCAAGATATTGGATATTTTGCGGATACACGAAAAAAGAAAATTTGGAAGCAGAAATTAGATCAGTCAACTGGTTGGCCTCTAGATGATCCAGCTATATTTGTTGATCTCGAGTCTCAGGGGCTTCATCCCGATGGTTCAGTTTGTGATAGTGAGGGTTATTTGTGGAATGCACAGTATGGCTCCTCTAGACTAGTAAGATATAGTCCTAATGGTCAATTAGATAAAGTGTTTAACTTTCCAGTTTCTCAGGTTACTTGTCCTGTTTTTGGTGGAGACTCACTAAATACTATTTATACTACTTCGGCCTATCAGAACTTAAATAATGAAAATTTAAAAGTTGAGCCTTTAGCTGGAAAGGTATTTTATTTTCAATCGGAGATAGTTGGCTTAGCTGAATATCAAGTTAAATTATGAGAAGATTATGATTCCAAAACTAGGAAGTTGCTATTACCCCGAGCACTGGCCTGAGGCGCAATGGCAGAAGGACGCAAAGGACATGGTTGATTCAGGTTTGTCTTGGGTTCGAATAGGCGAATTTGCCTGGAGCCGTATAGAGCCTGAAGAGGGTGCTCAAAATTTTAAATGGCTTGACCGAGCTATATCTGTTCTAGGCGGCGCTGGTTTGGATGTGGTTATGAGTACTCCAACTGCAGCCCCACCAAGATGGGTTGTTGATAAATGGCCTGATATGCTTATTGTTGATTCTAATGGACAATCTCGTAAATTTGGCTCAAGACGACACTACTGTTTTTCTCACGAAGGCTATCTACAGGAGTCATTAAGAATTACAAAGATTCTGGCTGAGCGCTATGGAAAAAACACTTACATTAAAGCTTGGCAACTAGATAATGAATATGGATGTCATGAAACTACTTTATCCTATAGTGTTTCAGCAGCCAAGGCTTTTAGGTCTTGGTTGACTAATAAATATAAATCAATAGATGTTCTCAATGAGTCATGGGCGAATGTATTTTGGTCGATGGAATATAACAGATTTGATCAAATTGATTTGCCAAATCAGACGGTGTGTGAAGTCAATCCGAGTCATGAATTAGACTTTAGAAGATTTAGCTCTGACCAAGTTATTAAATTCAATCGTTCTCAGGCAGAAATAATGAGAGCACATACTGAAGCATTACTTATTCATAACTATATGGGTCAAATTACAGATTTTGACCACTACGCTGTTGGAGATGACTTAGATATTGCCAGTTGGGATAGTTATCCTTTAGGATTTCTGGAGGATCGTTCCACTCAAGACGAAGACTTTAAACTTCAATTTATGCGTTTTGGTGACCCTGATTTTCAAGCCTTCCATCATGACCTTTACAGGACCGTTGGAAAAGGTCGATGGTGGGTAATGGAGCAACAACCTGGCCCAGTAAATTGGGCTCCTTATAACCCCGAACCAGCTCCAGGAATGGTCAGGCTTTGGTCTTGGGAGGCGATAGCGCATGGAGCTGAAGTTGTAAGTTACTTTCGTTGGCGTCAAGCACCTTTTGCCCAAGAACAGATGCATGCTGGACTTCAAAGACCTGACGGTTCATCAGCTCCTGGCTTAGCTCAGGCCAGTCAAGTTGCTAAAGAATTAAAAGAATTAAAAGATATTCAGCAAGTTCAAGCTAAAGTTGCCATAGTTTTTGATTATGAAAGTTGTTGGGCTTGGGAGGTTCAACCTCAAGGTAAAGATTTTAGCTACTTTGGGCTCATCTATGATTATTATAAATCCTTTCGAAGTCTTGGTTTATCAATAGATATATTGTCACCATATCATAAAAATCTGGATGACTACAAAATTGTCGTTATGCCGGGATTAATGCATATAGATAAATCGCTTGAATTGGCGATTGAGTCTTTTAAAGGAGTTTTAATTGCAGGCCCAAGAACAGGTTCAAAAACTTTAAATATGCATGTTCCTAAAGAATTACCTCCAATTGTTCCAGGTATTAAGGGAACAGTTGCTAGTGTTGAAACCCTTAGACCGAATGCCTCTATATCAATTGAAGAAGGTGGAAATTTTATTTGCTGGATGGAAAATTTAGTTGATTGCGATAATGTGATTGAGCAATGCGATGATGGTCGACCCGCTCTTATTGGAAATAAGAATAGGCAATATTTGACAGGCTGGCCTGATCAAGAAGCGCTAAGGCGAATATTGAGTGATTCGTGTTCTACTCAAAATATCTCTATTACAAGCTTACCAAATAATGTGAGGTTGCGTGATACATTAAAATACCGATTCTGGTTTAACTATAGTGAAACTGAATCAATTGTTGGTGGAGTTAAGTTGCCACCATCAGGAGTTATTTGGGAGTCAATTTAAGAGGTGATTTTTATTTGACTCGAAGTTGCGTTTTAGGGTCAAAAAATAAGGCTTTCGAGGGAATTACCTCTATTCCCACTTTAGATCCATTTACAGGTAATTTTTCATCTCTAGACTCTACAATAACCCTTTCACCATTGACTGTCTTCAGGTAGACGTAAGAAATATCTCCAAGCGCCTCAGTGAATTCAACCTCAAGATTGCCAGACTTTGCTAGTTTTAAGTGTTGTGGTCGAAGGCCAACAATCAGTTCAGTTCTAGAGGAGATCATTGCATCTTTTACATTAAGCTTTAAGGATTCAAGACCCAGTATTGATAATTTTGTATCAGTCACGCTTCCCTTTAAGAGGTTAATAGTTGGAGATCCAATAAAGCCTGCTACAAATACATTTTGAGGGTCATCATAAAGTGATAATGGAGTGCCTACCTGTTGAATTAGACCCTCTTTAAGGACTACAATTTTATCGGCCAGTGTCATTGCCTCTACCTGATCATGGGTAACATATATTATAGTTGTTCCAAGTTCACGATGCAGGCGTGAAATTTCAACACGCATTTCAACTCTAAGCTCAGCATCAAGGTTTGATAAAGGCTCATCAAATAGAAATACTTTAGGACCTCTAACAATTGCTCGACCAATTGCAACGCGCTGTCTTTGTCCGCCTGATAGCGTTTTAGGTTTTCGATCTAAGTAAGATTCAAGATGCAAAATACTAGCTGCTTCATTAACCTTCCGATTTACTTCATCAGCCGGAACTTTTGTCATCTTAAGGCCAAAACCCATGTTTTCTCTCACTGTCATGTGAGGGTATAGCGCATAAGACTGAAATACCATAGCAATACCACGATCGGCTGGATGCATTTTAGTAACATCTTTGTCGCCAATATGAATCTCTCCACTTGTTACTTCTTCAAGTCCAGAAATCATTCTAAGTAAGGTTGATTTACCGCAACCAGAGGGACCAACAAATACACAAAATTCACCATCTTCTATTTCTAAATCAATACCATGGATAACCTGTAAATCATCATATTTTTTAGTTGTATTGATTATTTTTACTGCAGACATATCTTGAATATCCTTTTAATTATTAGTTCGCTTGTTCAGGAAAATTCCAAGAATCGGCTTCTTTTCCAATTAGTTTTGATGTTTCAAGTAATTGCGGTTTAAACTCTTCAAGACTTTCAAGGCTATGAATATCAATTGAGCTGGTAATTGAGAGCCCACCGATTACACGACTCTTTGAAGATAGAATAGGGGAGGATATACAAATAATTTTCTGTTCATGCTCCTGTCTATCAAATGCTATGCCTTGCTTTTTGATTTCAATTAATTCTTTGCGGAGTTTATTTTCAGAAGTAATCGTAAAATCTGTGTATTTATAAAAAGCCTGCTTAGTAATGACACGACTTAATGATTTCTCATCTAAAAATGCCATCATAGCTTTACCCACTCCAGTGCAATATGCTGGGCCGATTTTACCTGCCTCAGAAAACATCTCAATATGAGAGCTAGGGTTTCGCTTATCAACATACAAAACTTGACCATTGTCTAATTGAGCCAAATGAACGGTTTCTCTGACTTTATCAGATAAATCATCAATAAAGGGAAGCGCTATAGGAGCCAAAGAGCTTTGGAGCCATGCAGCGTGCGCCATTCGAACAAGTTTTAAACCTAGACGGTAAGTTTGTTCTTCAGCATTGTAGCTGAGCATATTTTGATTAAGAAGGGTTTGTAGTAGGCGATAAAGGGTTGCCTTAGGGTATTTACTTGTCTTAAGTAAGTTTGAAAACCTTACTGGAGAGCCAATTTCTGCTACCTCATTAAGAACATCTAACGCCTTACCAACTGTCCCATCACCTCGCTTTTCTCTAGTCATAATAATTTGTATATTTTATTAAAAAAATTAGCGTAAATATGATTAAAAGTAGCTATTTATTAAAAATAATTTTAACAGATAATGTATACTATTTTAGATAAGTTTACAATAGTAAAACCAAGTTCCATTATTTGGGATAACGAGATAAATGTAAATCAACGCTAATGAATAAAGTTTACGATATATTTGTAATTGGAGGAGGTATAAACGGCTGTGGAATTGCTAGAGATGCTTCTGGCCGTGGTTATAGTGTGTACTTGGCTGAGAAGAATGATATATCAAGTGGAACTTCTTCAGCTTCATCAAAGTTAATTCATGGTGGTTTACGATACCTAGAAAATTATGAGTTCCTACTTGTAAGAAAAGCTCTAAAGGAGCGTGATACATTAATTAGTATTGCTCCTCATATTGTTAAAGAAGTTAGATTTATTTTGCCTTATCATAAAGGTCTTCGACCAGCCTGGATATTGAAATTAGGGATGATGCTTTATGATAATCTCTATTCTTCTAAGTTTATTAAGCGCTCAAACTCAATTAATATTAAATCTCATGCTACTCAAACAACTTTATTGGACTCATACTCAAAGGGTTTCGAATATTCTGATTGTATGGCTGACGACTCAAGACTTACTGTCTTAAATGCAATAGATGCTAAAAAATTAGGTAGCTTTATTTCAACAAGAACGATAGTAAGCAATATAAAGCAGATTAATAATACCTGGGAAATTAAAACCGTTAACTCAATAACTGGTGAAAATCAAACCATTAAAGCAAAAGTCGTGATAAATGCGACAGGCCCATGGATTGATAATTTTTTAAGCAATTCTTATAAGCAAACTAATGCAAACAATATTCGACTAGTTAAAGGTAGTCATATAGTTGTTAATAAAATATTTAACCATAACTACTCTTATCTTTTTCAAAATAGTGATGGTCGAATATTCTTTGCAATTCCTTGGGAAGATGAATTTACTTTTATTGGGACAACTGATGTTGACTTTAATGAAGATCTTGATAATTTTTCAATATCAGAGGATGAAATTAGCTACATTATTACTTCAGCAAATAAATATTTTGATAATAAAATATCAAAAAATGACGTTATAAGTCATTGGAGTGGTGTTCGTCCACTCTATGATAATACAAAGCAAAAGGCTCAAAAAGCATCACGTGATTACATAATAAGAGAAGATAGTCGCGTTGATGATAGTGCTCTTATTAATATCTTTGGAGGAAAACTTACAACCTTTAGGCAGTTGTCAGAAGAGGTTGTTGACTTAATTGAGTCAATTCTAGGAAACAAAAAACCTTCTTTGACTAGTAAAACTCATTTGCCTGGCGGAGACTTTCAAATAAGTGAGAAAGAAAGCTTAATTAATAATCTGAGTAAAAAGTATGATTACTTAGATATAGAATACCTCAAGCGTCTTTTTAAATTGTATGGAACTAGGACAAGTATAGTTTTAAAAAGAGTCTCTAGTATTGATGATCTTGGGATTAATTTTGGTAAAAACCTGTATCAAGTTGAGGTTGATTATTTGATGCAAGAAGAGTTTGCTCTTTTCCCTGATGATATAACCGAGAGACGCACTAAGCTTTATTTGTTTTTGGATAAAAATAATTTAAAAGAGTTGGGTAATTACATGGAAAAAAATAGGTAATATTTACAAACAATTGCCTATTATCAATAAAAATAGCGAGTAAACAATATGATAAATTCTAATAAATATATTTTATCAATAGATCAAGGAACAACTTCATCTAGAGGAATTTTATTTGATGCAAATTATAAAATTGTAGCTATAGGTCAAAAAGAATTTACTCAATTTTTTCCAAATTCA
>ENA-OSET01004933-OSET01004933.1-sediment-metagenome-genome-assembly--contig:-NODE-4933-length-11548-cov-2.864441_pt1 | contig 11548 bp, 7 predicted proteins | sample MGYA00237882_ERZ534229 | MGnify/ENA primary metagenome ERZ534229 (study PRJEB26408, sample SAMN06266212) | sediment metagenome | isolation source: Hudson Canyon methane seep mesocosm | place: USA:Hudson...
AGGGAAAACACTCTACTGATCACGTTTGTAGACTTATCTGGCGAGCTCCAAGGTTATTACACCTTTGCGTTTAATCCGGTAAATCATGAAAAGAGAAAAGCCTTACTTATTCATGCCAAGTATTACTATGTGCGGCCGGCGTTTCGAGGGCATCCTAAAATAACCTCTTCGAGCTGGCAGCTATTACCCGGCATAATTTGGCGTTTTGGTTTTAGGCGCATATATTTTGTTGCATTCTCGTTTCCAACGTCTTATGTCTCGCTTAGCCGAACCTTCGGCCGTGCTATGGCAATTCAAGACGACACGACACCGGATTGGGAGAAAGTGGTATTGGCCAATTATGCCAAAGGTCAAACTGGCTCAGATTGGAACGAACAACTGAACTTGATATTTAATCAAAATATTCCTGTTGGTGAAGATAAGCCTGCCAGTAAAAACGTTATGCATTTGCAACAACACTATCAGTCCATTAACCCTAACTGGACTCAGGGCATTTCCATGCCCATCATGATGAAGTTTGATATGGCGACTATCAAAAGCGTACTGAAAACCGGATTGCGGCGGAAAAAACGCTTGTAAACCAAGCGGCGCTATCGGCTTTAAAAGCCTTAGCGCCGACTACTAATATTTAGCTTGAGTTTTACGTGTTTCAATTAGAAATGGTTATCGAGCAGAACTTCGCTTAAGGGAAGCTGACCTCCACGCACTTTGGCCTCATCTTTGGCCTTTCCTATCGTAATCAGCATGGAGATGACATGCTTGTCTGGTAGTTGAATGATATCTGCGACGGCATCGGAATCAAAACCAATCATGGGGCAGGTGTCGTAGCCTAGAGCCTTTGCCGATAGCATTAAAGTTTGTGCCGCCATGCCACATGAACGCATCACTTCATCGCGTTGGGTTTGCGCTTTTCCAGCATAAAATGAAGCTATCATCGGAACTAATACGGCTTGTGTGGCTTGGTCAGCATTGGCCCAGTATCGTTCTGGTCTATCGGACCATGCTTGAGTGTCCGCACATAAGATTACCACCTCAGACGCATCGTCAATCTGTTGTTGCCCCCATGCGGCATCTTTAAGTTTTGATCTAAGCTCTAAACTTTTAATTCGAACAAAGCGCCAGTGCTGAATGTTGTAGGAGGTGGGGGATAACAGTGTAGCGCTCATTATTTGTTCAAAATCTTTTTCTGGTATCGATGCTTCGGTGTCGTAATGCTTAATTGCTCGGCGTTGCTCTATCGCGGAGAAAAGTTCCATGGTGGTTCCTTAAATGTAGCTGCTTTGTTCAATAATCAATATAGGTCTAAGGCGTGTTCCTCGTATTCACTGGTGAACAACGCCTTAGCTGTAAGTGCAGAATAAACTGTTTAGTTAAGGGTGTTAATCCTTGTTTATGGATACATACTGTCAACTAAAAGTTGACTATAGTGATTGGCTTGGCGCTATAGTAAGGGGCTGATGAATAGGGCAGTCTTTATAGGCAGAGCTATAAGCTGACTATTTTATTTCTTCCTGATTCTTTTGCGCTGTAAAGGGCTTGATCAGCTCTGTTAAGGGCATTGGAAAATTCTTGGTCGCAATCACTGACTTCTGTAAGCCCAATACTGACGGATATTTTAAGACTTTCTTGCTCTGTGTTGACCGTTGCACTTTCGATAGATTTTCTCAAGCGTTCTGCCACCAATGATGCGCGGTCTAAGGATGTTTCTGTGAGGCATACTGAAAACTCCTCCCCACCAAGGCGACCAATAAAATCGACTTCTCTTAGCTCAGCAAGACAAATGTTGGCAAGTTCTGTCAAAACAGTATCACCACAGGCGTGTCCGTAAGTATCGTTTACCTGTTTAAATTTATCGACATCAATCATGAGCACCGATAACGGTGAGCTATAACGACGAGCGCGTGACATTTCTTTTTCAGCTTGTTCAAGATAATGGCGTCGATTATAGACTGACGTTAGCGCGTCAAAGTTTGCCAGGCGTTTAAGCTCCAAGGTATAAGACCTAAGAGATAACATGTTTCGAACACGTATAATGAGTTCCATTTCATTGACAGGTTTATTCAGGAAATCATTGGCGCCAGCATCCAAGGCTGCCAGTCTGACATCGTTTTCGCTGTCAGAGGTAATCATGACAATAGGCACTCCAGATTTTTCCGGGTTTTCCTTGACCAGGCGAACTAATTCGAGTCCATTTACTTTAGGCATTTTATAGTCGACTAAAATCATATCGACATCTTTTTCAAGGCAATAGGCCAAACCTTCGATAGGGTTAGTGAAGATAACCGAATTTATGTCGTCCAGTTTGTTAATGTATGCCGCATTTATTTTCGCGTTTACAGCATTGTCATCAATGATTGCGATATTCATGCTTTTCTCTCACTGATTTTTGTAGAGAATCAAACATTAGTTTTTTTCAACTACTTTGAGGGGGCTGGAAAGATCGTAGGCCTGTAACGTTTCTTTTAGGCATGCGGCTAGTTGACCTAGCTTCTTCTTAACCCCAGAAACCTCATTAATATTCTCTATTTGTTCTAGTAGCTGGGTCACTTGTGTAGCTTCTAGTTCGCGTGCAGAGCCTTTAAGGCTATGAGTGATTTCTCTGATGGACAGCATATCTCCCCCTAATATCGCTATCTCAAGGGCTTTAATAGAACGTTCACTTTGTTCTGAAAAATCACCGATTAATTCAGTCACCAACTCAAGACCCAAAGATTTTTTCATACCACCCAAAGCGTTGATGTTTATGAAAGGCAGTTCTCCTTTTTCCTGACTAACTTGAGAGGGTATCAATTTAATACAGTCGGCTTTGGATGGGGAGCGCAGACCAAATAGTTTTACAAGAACCTGATTTACCCGAGATAGCTCAAACGGTTTGGCAATGAAACCACTTGCACCAGCATCCAGACTTTCAGTCCTTGATGTCTCCATGGCGTCAGCTGATAGCATAATAATAGGCACTTTGGAGGTTTCGGTATTCAATGCTCGAATTCTTCGAGTAACTTCAAAGCCGTCCATAGAGGGCATATGTACATCCATGAGAACGGCGTTTACGTTGTTACTATCAAGAATATTTAATGCCTGTTCACCATTAGTCGCGCTGATCACTTGATGACCTTCATCTTTAAGTAAACTAACGGCTACTTTCATATTTATTGGATTATCTTCTACGACCAATATGTGTAGAACGGGAGGCTTAGAAACAGGTTGATAGGAAACGACCGTGACATCTTGGCAAGCTTCTTCAAAGTAGAGTGTGCACCAAAAACGGCTGCCTTGATCAGGTTGGCTTTCTACGCCAATTTCGCCGTCAAACAGTTCGACTAGTTTACTACAAATGGACAAGCCTAATCCGGTGCCACCAAATCGACGAGTCTTGGAGTTATCTGCTTGAACGAAAGGCTGAAATAGACTCTCTTGTTGTTTGGTGCTCAAACCGCACCCGGTATCACAGACTTCAAACAGTAGGCCGGTTTTGGGTTTCTGTGATTTAGAGTAAGAGACACGGATTAATACGTAGCCGCTTTCAGTAAATTTGATGGCATTATTAACCAAATTAAGCAAAATTTGCTGAAGTCTGACCGGATCACCGATAAGTAGGTCTGGAACATCTTGGCTGATATCCAATGATAGCGCCAAAGTTTTTTCCTGTGCCTTGGGTTTCATCAGAGCAGCAACACTTTCCAATACAGGTCGTAGTTTGAAGGTGATAGACTCTAGCTTGATTTCACCGGCTTCAACTTTTGAGAAATCCAGAATGTCATCAATGACGGCCGTTAATATTACAGTAGAGCTGCGTAGCAAATTGACCGTTTCTTTCTGATCAGGACCCAGTTTGCTTCGTTCCAAAACCTGAATTAAACCAAATACGCCGTTTATTGGGGTACGAACTTCATGACTCATATTGGCTAGAAATGCAGATTTGGCTTTGTTGGCAGCTTCAGCATCGTCTTTTGCGGAAGTTAGCTTCTCGGCTGCTCTTTCTCGTTCAACGACCCGGCCAAGCTGAATGCCTATATCACGCATGGCATCCAGAAGCGCTTCATTGGACTCTAACCTTTCAGGTGAAAAGAATTCTAAAACCGCAACTACTTTCCAACGAACCAAAACCGGGAAAGCGCAGGCGGAGACAACATTCAATTTTTTTAACAATGTCGCTCTTGGGAAATTATTATCCTCGGTTACGTCAGTTATCCAGGTTGGCTCTCCGCTTTCCCAAACACGTCCGGGTAAGCCTTGCCCACGCTTAAAAAAGAGAGACTCAGTTACTCTTCTAAATTCATCATAACGCTCACTATCTTTCATATACCAGAGGCGAGTCGGTACCAATACGTCGTGGTCGTTATTCGCTAGGGTGTATGCATGTGCCACTGGCCAGTTTTTGTTTTTACCTATGGTCAATAATGTGTGCTGCACTGCATCATCGAAGGAGTCTGCCTCGTTTGCAATAACGGCTATCTGTTTTAATAGCGACATTATTTCTGTTTTTTGAAACAGAGTATGTTCCGCCTTTACTCGCCCTTCAATTTCAGTTTCCAATTGATAAGTTCTAGACTTGACTCGATCTTCCAAGACCTCATTAGCGAGCTTTAAAGCTTCTTCCGCTTCTCTGCGACCCGTTAAATGTTGGTCTACCGAGGTAAGGTATCGATTGGCACTTATTGCCAGTTGTCCGAACTCATCATTCTCATGCAGTTTGGTCACGGCAAGGCGTTGTTTAATCGGGTCTTCCGGATTAATGAGTGATAGTTTATTACTCAAATCAGACAATGGTTTTGTCACCGTACGAAAGAAAAAGGAGAGTATGATGACAGCGAAAATACCTGTACGCAGGATGCCGAATACGATGACATTTAATGATCGTTCGATAAATGCACTGGCGATGCTATAAGGGTCTGATTCAATGACCAGTAGCCCTACGAGATGCTTAGAACTGCCTTCCCTATACAAGTTGATTTTATGGGTTTGCTTATCACCGAATAATAGAGATGAAATCCATTGATCTTGCCTTGTTTCTAAAGGGCGTTTTAGCGTCACAAGGTCTTGCCGGTTATTAATATCTCCAATATTGCCGAGAAGTCTTACACTGACAATCGGCGCATACTCAAATAAACCTTGACCAACCTGGTTCGCCAAATTCGGGTCGAGATGATAGGCCGCCTCTGTTGCAGGCTGTTTCATCGTACTGATAACTTGGAGGATAGTATCCGAAAGTTTGTCGGATTGTTTTAAGTAGTCGACATATATTTGTGTAAAACTGAAAATCAAACCCAAGCCAAAAGCGAGTAGCACGACAAACGTGGTCTGTTTGTGAGCTATCCGATTTTTGCGTGAGATATTGGCCAATTCGACTCTGGACATATTTCCTTGCCTAGTCTCTATTTGTACTTGGTATGTAAGAGTGCGAAGAGAATATTAAGAATTTGATTGGCTACCCAGGTTGCAGGCATCAACATAGAGGTGGATATCACAACTATCAGCTGTAATTGAGCTAGTGTTGATTGATAGGCCATATCCTACTTCTCTGTGGGTTAGAAGGTTGGAAACGCAGTTGCAACTGCGACTAATTATAGATCAAAAACTCCGGTCTGATTAAAATTAGTACTATTAAGTGTTTTTTCACTAAGCCTCAGTATCTTATGTTTGCTTCAGTGATCATCGTATGGTCGGAATTAAAAAGCTTAGGGGGAGGTATTGAGTTAGCGGCTAAAAATTAGAACTACTTGTCCCAATAAGGCGTATCGTCGCCAAAATAGTTAATTGAAAAATCAAGAAATGCGCGGACTTTGGCTGGCATATACTGTCGTTCGAGAAACACCGCATAAATTGTTTTGTGTGGCATTCGGTATTGAGGAAACAGTCTAACAAGCTTACCTGATTTAATATCAGGCCCCGCGACGAAAGTAGGTAAGCGAGCGATACCAACATCATTCAACAGCGCTTCGCGAATGGCTTCACTATTATTTACCTGATAATTACCAGACACTTCTACACTTTGTTGGGCGTCCCCCTTAGTGAATGTCCATGCTCTGATGTCTTGTGAGTGACTGAAAACTAGACAGTTATGTTGTTCCAAATCGCTAAGTGTTTGGGGGGTGCCGTATTTCTCGAGGTAGCTTGGTGAAGCGCATAGCGCACTGTTCAATGGCGCTAGTTTGCGAGCAATTAAACTGGAACTTGGCAAATTCCCTGATCGAATAGCAAGATCGAACCCGTCACCAACCAAGTCGAGAACTTTGTCATCCATAACCATATCGATGCTGATTTTTGGATGACGGTGCAAAAATTTAGGAATCATTGGTGCGACGTGTAAGCGCCCGAATGACATCGGTACGTTTATGCGCAATCGCCCTTGTGGTTCGCCTTGCAGTTGGGCGACGGCGTCTTCGGCATCTTGTGCTGAAGAGTAGGCTTTAGCGGCATGTTCATAGTAGTGTTCACCAAGCTCTGTCAGGCTAAGTTTTCGGGTAGTTCGGTGTAAAAGTTTCACGCCCAAGGTATGCTCAAGTACATTGATGCGTTTGCTTACGGCTGATTTCGAAATACCCAGTAAACGTGCTGCCGATGAGAAACCACCACATTCAACTACTGCTACGAACACTGGTATAGCACTGAAACCGTCCAAAATTCTACTCTCCTTAACCTTATCGTAAACTTAAACTCAACAGCTATTCTCGTAAAGTCAGGATTTTCTGTCAACGAGAAACGCGCTACGTTGCCTATCTCTGACGTAGGGGAGGGGCACCAAAAATGTGGCTAAGATAGGCGCAACCAGAGTCGCCGCCTGCAGCTTTATGACGCCGGTATTTGTGATTTTTTTTGGTGTCTCCGTAGGCTTTGTAGCTTTTGAATGGACGACTCTACCAGGAATTGCTTTGGTGCTTACAGCCATGCGATTTATACAGAAAGAATAAGGCGTGGAATTGTAGTTGTGTGAATAATGATCATTTCGTTGCTATAATGTACAAAATTGACTTGAATTCTTGTTTCGATAAAGCACAAATTAATGTGGCAACAGTCGGGATTTGAAGCACGAGCATGTTGCTAAGGTGGAATGCTCGAACTTAATGACGGCTACCAAGTAGCTAATAATTGTGAGGTGAGTCATGACATCTAAGCGTTATTCTAGACACTATTTTCTTAGTGATAGCCTAGACGAATTGGAAAAAATTGAAGAGGAGCTTGAAGCGAAAGGTATCGCTTACGAGCAGTTTCATGTTTTGAGCAATGAGAATGCAGAGGTGTCTCGACATGAGCATCTACATGAAGTGCCATCGCTGATGCAAAGGGATATTGTTCGTTCGACGATAAAAGGCGCTGTGATTGGTTTAATTGCGTCATCGTTATTGCTAGTCATTGTATCGCTGACTAGCGTCACTGAAAATGTCGGTTGGATGCCTTTTATCTTTCTGGCGATAGTGGTGTTGGGATTCTGTACTTGGGAAGGCGGCTTTTTGGGTATTCAGACGCCCAATAAAGACTATGTTCGTTTCGACGGTGCTTTACAGGATGGTAAACATATCTTTTTTGTGGATATCGCTGCTAGCCAAGAAGCTAATTTGGCCGAGGTTCTCAAACATCATCCGAAACTGTCACCTGCTGGCGATGGCGATGCAACACCGGGTGTTGTGATGCAGATACAGCATAACTGGCATGAGTTCCGAAAAGTATTCCCGTAGCTTTCTGTCGCGACTTGTTCTGCAACTTGTTCCGTCATTGCCCTATCGCGGGGTAGCCATGCACGTCGAAGATATACGACGGCGTGCATGCAGCACGTTCTAGCATTTTTTTTGCGATGTGCTAACCTAAGGCTTAAATTAGTATTGCTCATTTTGTGAGCTGTTTTGTCGCTTGGGTGTACTATAATCCTAGCGATATTGAAGTAGAAAAATAACTTGATTTCTTTCTGATAAAGTAAAAACGTGCCAGGTACTTTGGTTCGGATTAGCTTCAAAATTCTTTTGAGCTGTGCTTACCAGACCAATAACCGCTGGCACTAATCATCATCACCATGGAGTAAATTCCATATGACGCTGGCGATTGTATTGGTGCTGTTAGTTTTGGGCTCCATTTTATTTCATTTCCTTAGTCCTTGGTGGTTTACGCCTGTCGCATCAAATTGGGGCTCCATAGACGACACTATTAATCTAACGTTTTGGGTGACCGGCATAGTTTTTGTATTGGTCAATGTTTTTATGGCCTACGCCATTTATCGATTTCGTTATAACAAAACAAGAAAGGCTCGTTATGAGCCAGAAAATAAGAAGTTAGAAATTTGGTTAACCGTTATTACCTCTATCGGTATCGTCGCTATGTTGGCTCCAGGTTTGATGGTCTGGGCCAAATTTGTTGAAGTGCCAGAGAACGCATCGGTCGTTGAAGTCGTTGGCCAGCAATGGCAATGGCGTTATCGCTTTCCTGGTCAGGACGGTGAATTAGGGCGAACGGATGCAAGTTTTTTCGGTACGGACAACCCATTTGGCATAGACCCAACTGACAGCAATGGCCAAGATGATATTTTAGTCTCCAGTAACGACCTGCATTTGCCATTGGGGCAGCCTGTCAAGGTGCTGCTTCGGTCCAAAGATGTTCTGCACAATTTTACCGTCCCTCAATTTCGCGTCAAAATGGATCTCGTACCAGGTATCGTTTCGTATATCTGGTTTACACCCACTAGAACAGGCAGGTTCGACGTATTGTGCGAGGAGTTATGCGGCATTGCTCACTTTGCCATGCGCAGTCATGTTGTGGTGGATGAGGAGAGAGACTATCAAACATGGTTAGCTAGTTTCCCGACATTTGCACAAACGCAAATACCCAAAACTTCTGATATTCAAGCGGGCGAAGCGCTCTACGCGGTATGTGCAAGCTGCCATGGTCAGCAAGGTGAGGGTAAATTCGACATGAATGCTCCCACCATAGCCGGTCTGTCTGCAGGCTATATCAAGCGACAGTTGTCCTATTACCAACAAGGTATTAGAGGGGCGCATAGTGAGGATATTTATGGCCAACAAATGGCGGCCATGACTGGTGTGCTAGCAGATCAAGCCGCTATCGATAATGTCACTGCTTATATCGAGACACTACAAGGTACGCCGTCTGATCTGGGTTCCGATCAAAACAATACCGCCACTACGAATGGAAATCTTGCCAAAGGTCGACGCTATTTCCAAAATTGCAGTGTCTGTCATGGCGAAAACGGTGAAGGGCGTTCTTTTGCTGATGCACCTAAGTTAGCGGGTCAATATGGCTGGTATTTAAAGCGCCAGCTTATCAATTTTAAACAAGGTGTACGTGGAGCTCACCAACAAGATCAATATGGCCAGCAAATGCGATTGCTGGCGAAGGTTCTTAAAGATGAGCAGGCGATTGATGACCTAGTCGCTTATGTCGGTACCTTATAAGAGACTTATGTAAATGGGTCTATAGGTAGAAGTAAATTCGAGCGTTTTTAAGGTCTAGGCATCTTAGGCAGAGAGCCTAAGCACATAACTGTGATCTGGAGGGTTTTGATGGAACACATAGCTATTTCGGATCAGAAAGCAGTGATGCATGATCCAACAAGCTTCATAAGCAAATACATCTGGAGCCAAGACCATAAAGTCATTGCTATACAGTATTCTATTACCGCTATTTTTGTGGGTTTAGTGGCGTTGGTTTTGTCAGGAATGATGCGCTTGCAACTAGGATTTCCAGACACTTTCTCGTTTATTGACCCAAGTGTTTATCTTCAGCTTGTCACGCTACATGGCATGATTATGGTCATTTACCTTTTGACCGCACTACTCTTGGGGGGCTTTGGTAACTACCTCATCCCTTTGATGGTTGGCGCACGTGACATGGTGTTCCCTTATTTAAATATGCTGAGTTATTGGACTTACTTGCTTGCAGTTATGGTTTTGCTAGCGAGTTTTTTTGTTGCAGGAGGTCCGACTGGAGCGGGGTGGACCTTGTATCCCCCTCAAGCGATTTTGGAAGGGACACCGGGCGCGGGTCTGGGCTTGATTCTCATGCTGGCATCCTTGGCTATCTTTATTGTCGCGTTTACCATGGGTGGGCTGAACTATGTCACGACCGTGCTTCAAGCACGTGCTAGTGGCATGACATTGATGCGAATGCCGCTGACTATTTGGGGCATTTTTATTGCTACTATTCTAGGTTTGTTGGCATTTCCTGCCTTACTGGTTAGTGCCATTATGATGGCCTTGGATGGTCTGATTGGTACCAGCTTTTTTATGCCAGCTATTTCTTCCTTGGGTGAACAGCCGGAACACACCGGCGGCAGTCCTATTTTGTTTCAACACCTGTTTTGGTTTTTTGGTCATCCTGAAGTTTACATCGTCGCCTTACCTGCTTTCGGTATGGTTTCCGATGTCCTTGCGGCACATGCGCGGAAAAATATTTTTGGCTATCGAATGATGGTGTGGGCGATTGTCGCGATAGGCGGTTTAAGTTTCATTGTATGGGCACATCATATGTATGTGAGTGGTATGAACCCCTATTTTGGCTTCTTCTTCGCCACTACAACCTTGATTATTGCTGTGCCTACTGCGATTAAAGTGTACAACTGGGTGCTGACTTTATGGCAAGGAAATATCCACTTAAGGGTGCCTATGCTGTTCGCGATAGGCTTTATATTTACCTTTACCCACGGTGGACTAACCGGGCTATTTCTAGGGAATGTCATCGTGGATTTACCCTTGTCAGACACCTATTTTGTGGTGGCTCATTTCCATATGGTAATGGGGGTTTCTCCCATTATGGTTTTATTTGCTGCGATTTATCATTGGTTTCCTTTGGTTACTGGACGCCACTTACATGATGGCTTGGGTAAGCTGCATTTTTGGTTTACCTTTTTGGGAACCTATGCCATTTACCTGCCGATGCATTACCTCGGATTTTTAGGGGTTCCCCGTCGTTATTATGCGATGGAGGGGACGGACTTTATTCCTCAATCAGCGCAAACACTGAATGCCGGCATTACCGTATCGGCATTGATCGTAGGCACCGTACAACTCATTTTTGTCTTTAATCTGATATGGAGTTTACGCAGGGGCAAGAAGTCAGAGCCTAACCCTTGGGGTTGTACTAGCCTGGAATGGCAAACGCCGAAGTTTCCGCCAGGACACGGCAATTGGGGTGAGAATTTACCCAAGGTCTATCGCTGGGCGTATGACTACAGTGTACCAGGCGTAAAACAGGATTTTATTCCTCAAAATATGTCCGAAGAAGAGGTTCTAAAACTGGATAAGTAATATGAGACCTTTGCACGACTACTGCGCTTGCAAATACAGCGTACAAAAGTCTCAGTATCTTTAAAGAAGAGGGCGTTAGAGATATGAATATCTTTCAAAAGTTGAGTGAAAAACCTTGGTTGCCTCAGCCTGAAGGGCTTAGGGATGACTACGCTGTCGCATATACCGAAGCGGGGGACTTGTCGGAATTAGCAACGACACCTGAACGCATCGCTCTGCGCTTTTTTCTGGGTGTGGTGGGCGTCATATTTTTCCTCTTGATTATTACCTTTCTCGATCGCTCCCAATACCCCGAT
>ENA-OSET01004940-OSET01004940.1-sediment-metagenome-genome-assembly--contig:-NODE-4940-length-11538-cov-15.123637_pt1 | contig 11538 bp, 7 predicted proteins | sample MGYA00237882_ERZ534229 | MGnify/ENA primary metagenome ERZ534229 (study PRJEB26408, sample SAMN06266212) | sediment metagenome | isolation source: Hudson Canyon methane seep mesocosm | place...
AAAAATTTATTTGGACAAGGCAAAGATAAAACTCACTTTCAAGTTTTTGATCATTGGGGAGTGGTTGAGTATCACGGCATGAAAGCCAGAGATATCACCATTACGCAAAGTAAATCATTAATGCAGCGCTTATTTGAAGAACGATTAAGTCTCGCTAAAATAGCCTTGCAACAAGCGGAACCTGATTTTTTTGATGTGATGTCCAACTGGATGCATAAAACCATCAATAGCCTAGATAATGATACCTTGGCGGTACGCGATCATTGGAAAGTTAAGCACCAAATGCAAAATGTAGAGCTAATCCGTGAGTTCTCAGCCAATACTGTTATTTTATTAGAAAATGAAATAGCCCCTCTCATGCAATGGCTTGATGTAAGAGGGCATAGTGAAGCCTATCAATGGGATTTGTTAATTAGTCAGATTCAACAACAAAAACTAAAATCATCAGGAAAATTAGATGATTTAGCCAGTGATGCGATTGCACAATTATTAGACTTACCAATGAACCTTAATCAAGTAAAAGTAAAAGCGGATTGGATTAAACAGTGTCGTGAGCTGACTTGGTGGCAAGCTGCTTCATTAAATGAGCAGGAACAAGCCCGAATAGAATTGCGAGATATTATGCAGTACCGCAGCAAAGGAACAGGAGAACCACTAAAACCGCCTGTAATTGATATAACCGATGGCGATGAAGTCAGAGAAAAACAATCGACTTACCTGAATTCAGTCGATATGAAAGCGTATATTATTAATGTAGAACAAGCCCTACAAAGTCTGTTTGACAATAACAGCATACTGCAAAAAATTCGTAAAGGTGAAGCGGTTACTGAACAAGAGTTAGATAACTTAAATGCCTTGTTACATACCCAAAATCCAGAGGTTGATTTAGAGGTACTCAAAACATTTTATGATACCGCAACACCATTAGAACAAGTGTTGCGATCAATAGTAGGTATGGATAGCGAAGCAGTGAATCAGCAGTTTGCTGAATTTATCCAAACATACTCCACATTAAATGCCAGACAAGTACAATTCCTAGGCTTATTAAAGCGACAAATTGCCACCAGTGGAGCGATAGAATTATCCAGGCTGTATGAAATGCCATTAGCTGCATTAGGCGATATAGATACCTTATTCGACAATGATCAACAAATAGATCATCTACTTAATATAGTAAAAAGTTTTGGGCATCAGCCAGAACCAAGAAGATAAAAGTTTTTCACAAAAATATAATAAATACTAACGGAAATAGAAATGATCACAGGCGCATTAAAAAACAAAATCGATAAACTTTGGTTAGAATTCTGGCAAGGTGGAATAGCTAATCCGCTGAGTGTGATCGAACAGGTTACTTTCTTGATGTTCTCACGTCTGTTAGATATTAACGAAACACGCGATGAAAAACGTCAAGTTCTTACAGGAGAAACCTTTAGTCCTCGTTTTAAGAAATACGAACAACATCTGCGTTGGAGTCAATTTAGCCATATTGAAGATGCTGAGCAATTATTATGGATAGTAAGAGGTGATGTGTTTAAACACTTCCGAGAAAGTACAGGTAGAGGTGATGTGTTTAAACACTTCCGAGAAAGTACAGGTAGAGGTCAATTTGGCGACTACATGAAGGATGCACGCTTAATTATCGAAAAGCCAAGTCTGCTAGTTAAAGCGATAGAAATGATTAATGAGTTACCTTTAGAATTAGGTGATACCAAAGGGGATTTATACGAATACTTATTAAGCAAACTTTCCACGGCGGGTATTAACGGCCAATTTCGTACTCCACGCCATATTATTGAACTGATGGTGCGAATTACGGACCCACAACCGGATGAAGTTATTGCTGATCCCGCCTGTGGTACCGCTGGTTTTCTGGTGGGTGTGATGAACTATTTGATGGAACAACACAGTTCAGAGCAAGGTACGATACGCGAAGAAATAGAAGTTGAAGACGGTAAAAAACAGACTCAAATTATTTACACAGGAGACTTATTACATCCCAAAAAATGGGATCATATTAAAAACCGTATGATTCATGGTTTTGATTTTGATAACACCATGCTACGTATTGCCGCGATGAACCTTTATATGCACGGTGTCGATAATCCCGACATTCATTATCAAGACACACTGGCACAAAGTTTTTCCAAACGTTTCCCACACATCGAACAAGACGCATTTAATCTCATCCTCGCCAATCCGCCGTTTAAAGGTAGCTTAGATGAAGACACGGTTAATCCGCCGATTCTAAGAATGGTGAAAACCAAAAAGACCGAACTGTTATTTATCGCGCAGATATTACGCATGCTAAAAACAGGTGGACGCAGTGCCACCGTTGTTCCACAAGGCGTATTATTTGGATCTTCCAAAGCGCATCAAGCGGTAAGAAAATTATTGATTGATGATAACCAGTTAGAAGCAGTGATTAACTTACCCAGTGGTGTGTTTAAACCTTATGCAGGTGTTGCAACCGCAATTTTAATTTTCACCAAAGGCGGAGCGACTGATCAGGTGTGGTTTTATGATCTGCAAGATGACGGTTTTTCTTTAGATGATAGACGCGATGCTTTATATCAAGATGAACAAGGGTATCCACTCAGTTTTGCTGGCGATTTGCCTAAGGTATTAGAGGGCTATCAAAATCGTGATAAAACCATTGCTGACACCGAAGCCAATGACAAAACCCAAGCCAGTTTTTGGGTGAGTAAAGCAGATATTGCTGCTAATAAATATGACTTATCGATAAATCGTTATAAAGAAGTGGTGTATGAAGAAGAGCACTATGAAGCACCGAAAGTGATGTTAAAGCGGTTAATGAATTTGGAAGCGGAGATTCAGCAGGAATTAGGGGAATTGGAGGGGATGTTGTGAGTTGGCCATTAGTCGAACTTGGCACCGTAGCACAAATAAATCCACGACTGCCGCAAGGTACGGATGAAGCACAAGATGTATCATTTCTTGCAATGGCTTCAGTTTCTGAAGACGGTTTAATTCTTAATCAAGAATCCCGAACTTTATCTGAGACAAAAAAAGGTTTTACATATTTTGAACGAAATGATGTATTGCTGGCAAAAATTACACCATGCTTTGAAAATGGCAAGGCTGTATTACTTTATAATCTTAATCATCAAATTGGCTTTGGGTCAACAGAGTTTCACGTCTTACGTCCTCTAAAAGACAAGTTAGATGCAAAATATCTGTTCTATATGGTCTGGAGCGATAGGTTCAGGTTTTTTGGTGAAAAAGCAATGAAAGGTGCTGCTGGTCAAAAAAGAATCAGTACTGATTTCTTGAAAGAATTTAAAATCCCACTTCCCCCCCTAAATGAACAAAAACGCATCGCCACTATACTCGATAAAGCCGATAGTCTGCGCCGCAAACGCCAGCAAGCCATCCAGCTCGCTGACCAATTCCTTCTCTCCGTGTTTTTAGATCTATTTGGCGACCCAGTCATGAATCCGAAGGGCTGGGATGTTGGGTGTTTTAGCGATATTTGTATGCTTAATCCTCAGTCGAAAAAGTATGAAGATGATTTATTAGTTTCTTTCGTTCCGATGCAGCGAGTTTCTGGAAGCTCTTCAAGTATAAATTTAGAAGAAAAGAGACCTTATTCGGAAGTAAAAAAGGGTTTCACTGTATTTATTGATGGGGATGTGTTATTTGCAAAAATTACACCTTGCATGGAAAACGGCAAAGCAGGAATAGCATTAAAGCTAGAAAATGGTATAGGGTTTGGGTCTACTGAATTCCATGTTTTTAGACCTTATGAATCAGTATATGCTGAGTTTATTTATTCCCTTGTGCATCTAGATGTATTTAGAAAGTTATGCGCGGATAATTTTAGTGGTGCAGTGGGGCATAAAAGAGTACCTAAAGATTTTTTAGCCAAGTTCCCTCTTTATTTACCACCACTTAAATTGATTAATAAATTTTCGGTTATTTTTAATCGAGTTAATGCATTATCAAGTAAGTTGGAAGGTACTGGTTTCCATAATACAGAGCTTTTTAATTCACTAAGCCAAAAAGCCTTTGCAGGTGAACTCTAATGTTCACAACAAATACTAACCTACGAAAACACGTCATTCCAGCAGGGAGGCTGGAATCTAGTCACAAGGAAGTGACTCACCGTATAGCCATGCCCTCCATGGATGCTGGATTTCGGCTTCCCTGCCGAAATGACGTATTAATAAATAAGGGTCAAATTTAATGCCCACCCAACAAAGCCAAGAACAACTTACCAGCTTACTACGTGAATTATGTAAACTATCCAAAGAAACCGAATGGGTAGAATTTAAGCATAATAATGCTGACCCGAAAATGGTAGGTGAATACATCTCAGCACTGGCTAATTCAGCGGCTTTATTGGGTAAACAATCCGCCTATCTGGTCTGGGGTATTGTGGATGAAACACATGCTTTACAGGGAACAGACTTTAAACCCTCAACGGCCAAGCATAAACAACAAGAGCTGGAAAGCTGGTTATTACAAAAGGTAGCGCCAAAAATCCATTTTCAATTTTTTGAATTTGAAGTAGATGAAAAGCCCTTTGTTATTTTAGAAGTCATAGCCGCGAGTCATACACCCGTACAGTTTGATGGCGTGGAATATATCCGTATCGGATCATACAAGAAAAAACTGAAAGATCACTCTGCCAAAGAGCGCGAGTTATGGCGCACCTTTGATCGTGTTCCTTTCGAAAAACAAATGGCGGCAGAAAACCAAAGCGAGGAACAGGTATTAAAATTACTGGATTATCCCGCTTATTTTGAATTGACAGCATTGCCGTTGCCAGATAATCGTGTCGGTATATTAAATGCGTTAGAGGCGGATCGTTTAATTATCAAAAGCGATAGCGGCTTATGGCATATCTCCAATTTGGGAGCCGTACTGTTTGCCAAACAATTAACTGATTTCTCTCACTTGGCACGCAAAGCAGTGCGAGTAGTGTTATACAAAAGCAATAACCGCATTGAAACCATCCGTGAAATCGGTGGTAACAAAGGCTATGCAACAGGCTTTGAAGGCTTAATTGAATTTATCAATAATCTACTCCCTGAAAATGAAGTAATAGGGCAGGCATTACGCAAATCAGTTCCCATGTTTCCAGAACTAGCCATTCGTGAACTGGTCGCCAATGCGCTCATACATCAGGACTTCACCCTAACGGGGACAGGCCCGATGATCGAAATATTTACAGACCGTATGGAAATCACCAATCCAGGAATTCCACTGGTAGATACACAGCGATTTCTGGATAGCCCACCAATAAGCCGTAATGAAGCCATCGCTTCATTCTTACGTCGTATCGGTATCTGTGAAGAGCGGGGTAGTGGTATTGATAAAGTCGTTTTCCAAACTGAATTCTTCCAATTACCCGCCCCAGCCTTTTCAGTCACACCAGAACATACCCGTGCCGTGTTGTTTGGGCATAAAGAATTTAAGGACATGGATAAGGAAGCCAGATTAAGAGCCTGCTATCTACATTGCTGCCTGAAATATGTCAGCGATGAGCCGATGAATAATGCGTCGATAAGAAAGCGGTTTGGTATAGAAGAGCAAAACAAAGCCAATGCCTCCCGTATTCTTTCGCAAACGTTAGAAGCTGGATTAATAAAGCTTTATGACTCGGAAGCTGGAGTTAGAGCTAAACGATATATACCTATTTGGGCTTGAGTTTTGTTGATGCTTTGTTGATAGAAGGGTGCTTATGAGCATTTATTGGGATTTAACTTACTGATAAGTAATAAATAAGTTTTGTTGATGGTTTGTTGATGGTTGGTGGTGAGTTGCCTGTAGCAATATTCAGGGTGATTAACTAGTACAACAAAGTTGGAATTATAGAAATGAATGATGAAAAAAAAGAGCTCTATGCTGATATAGATGATTATTTTGATAAATCCAAAAAAGAATTTTGGATTGGACTTCAAAATTTTCAGGGTATTCGTGAATATACAAAAATACCATTAGCACCATTAACCTTGTTGTATGGACAAAACTCAGCGGGAAAAAGTACCATCCATGACGCACAGCAGTTTATCTATGGCTATTTTAGCGGGGAATGGAAAAGCAAAAAGATAGCTGAATATTTAGATCGCTGGGCAAATAATAGGAGGATTTCTGAACCATTAGCTAAAGGGTATTTAGGTGATTTTGATGATGTGGTATTTAGTATTAGTGCTGCTACAGGGTTCCATGATTTTTTGGATTGGCAATCAACATCACAACAGAATCAGGATTTTGAGAAGGGCGCTGCTTATATCCTTTTTGGTTCTAGTTGTTGGCATGGTAATGATATACCCTTCAGAATAGATGTTCACTTTTCAAATAATCTTGATGAATGGAGTGTCAGAAAATATACTTTATATTTCTGTGAAAAGGTTTTTATTGAATTCATTTTTGATGATAAAGAGACTGAAAGTGAATCTATTTTAGTTAAGATAAATAAACAACACTTAGTTTATTCAATTATTGATTCATCTTTTAAATTGGATTATGGAGAAGGCTTAGAAGAAGTCTCTATCTTTTATACTAATATTGAGAATGAAATTGATGGTTGGTTTTTATATAAAGATATTACAATAGGTAATAGGCTTGATTTAAAACGTATACTAGATTGGACAGAGGAAGATGGAGATTTTAACGTCCCCCCTAGTAAAGAAGTTCTAGAATTTAGAACATTTATACTATCTCTTTTACATGTCCCCGCTATTGCTGTAGCTCGCAGTTTTAACTTTAATTCAGTACCTCCTCTTAGACCGATTCCTTCATCTGACGGTGCTGTGTTTCGTCGGCATTCCATCATTGATAAAAAATTATCCGACTGGTCATTAATAGCTGAGCAGGTTTGCCTAAAACTTATTAATGATAATTACCCTATTAAATGTGACGATGACAATAGTCCAGACGAATATCAATTAGATAAAATTAATCGTATTCTTTCACATCCCTTGTTTTTAAACACTGACTTTGAAATAACAGGGGAGTGTCAATTTTTAGCACCCATTGGTGTTTTGAAGGATTTAAATAAAACTAATGAAGAAATGCGTAGCCATTTGATGAAATTGGATGCGGAAATTCATTTAAAATTACAGCATAAATCTTTAGGTTGGTTAACAGAAATTGAAGATGTGGGGGTGGGTATATCACAAATCATTCCTGTTCTTGTTGCTATTAGTAAACCTAATAGGGGGCATAGAAGCTATAAGTATAGTGTATTTATTCAGCAACCTGAGTTACATTTGCACCCAAGACTTCAGGCTCAGCTTGCAGATGCATTTATAGAGTGTGTTAATGAAAAAATGGAATCATTTTCAGCTTCACCCTGTTTTATTGTTGAATCGCATAGTGAACACTTTTTATTACGATTGCTAAGAAGAATTCGTGAAACAAGTAAGAGTGATATTAAAAATAAATTATTTAGCCTAAGCCCGGAGCATGTCAGTGTGCTTTATGTTGATAAATTAGAAGATGGCTCAAGTAAAATTTTTCCATTAAGAATCTCTCCCGATGGTGAGTTTATAGATCGCTGGCCCAATGGTTTCTTCACTGAGCGAGATGGGGAGTTGTTTGATGAATGAGGAATTTCTTGTTGAGCCAAGTTCATTTAATAATGCAATGGAGCTAAAGTATCTGTTAGAGAAATTTGGTTTTTATCAGGGACGATTTATTGGTAAGTTTCCTAAGTCTTGGATAAAAGAAATTTATCAGCAGTTAAATACTTTACCTGATGTTGAGCAGGCAAGAGTACGAGTGTTATTAGAGAAAAACAAAAATTGCTTAGTACCTTCAGGACAAGCGGTAGATCCAAGTTTATCTTGGATTGAAAATGCGCACCCACTGATTGAGAAAGGGACATATTCTGGTATTGTTGCTGCAAGTTCCAATCAATGGAATTACCCTACGGTATCAGATATAGACGATGATTGTTTATTAGGTGGTCATGATATTCGTGTTTTAGGGCAAGCTGAAAACTACACCAATATAGCGCGTCGATTATTACAGTTAAGCCATGAGATTGTATTGGTTGACCCTTATCTACATTTGAATAAGCCCGCCTGTGAAAAAGTAATGACTAGTTTTTTAGAGACTGCACAGCAAGGTAAGTGTCGGTCTCTGGTTATTTGGGCTAGGGAAGAAAATTCAGGGATGAAAGGTTATCAGCAAATGTTAGAGCGTAAATATAAGCCTAAGTTAGTAAAAGGCTTTAGCCTGACAGTAAAGTTGGTCAATGATGAAAATTCCGTAGAGAAGATTCATGCAAGATTGATGTTATCAATTCTGGGTGGCTTTCGTTTTGATCAGGGTTTTGCTGAAATTCCAGATAATAGAAAGGTTGATATTTCCATCCTTGCTAAGAAAACGCATGACCAACATCATGATTGGTATCTAGCCCCTGGTTCGCCAAATGATTTTGATATTGTAGAAGAGCATGTTGTGGAAGGTTGAATCATAGAGTTGATGGGGAATATTAATTATCTTTATATAAAATAATTTATGTTTCATCTTCGACTCTTTGTTTGTTGATTTGTTGCCAAGCCTAATAGGATGGCTTTCGTTGGCTAAATTTATTGTGGCATTGCATTTGCAATAGGGAGCATATCAATACGTTGGTTGATTACCTTATTAATAAATGGGAGCGTTACATGAAAACAGTGGAAACAAAAATAGAACCATCAGCTAGAACTTTTTTGAAATCAACTGCACATGTAAGAGTAAGAGAGAAAAAAGGTAATTATGTTCGGTCTATAGCCGTAGGGCTTCAGTTTGCTGCTTTTTTACCTTATGAGATAGGAGTGGTTGTTATCTGGCCATTTATAAGGAATGTGTTTGGCGATATTTTTATTGCTTTAGATAGTTTGATTTTTGTTATTTGGTCAGCTATTTCATTCCTAATATCGGGTTTTTTTGGTTGTCTCGAAGCTGCGGATGAGCCAGTTGTTGATGAGTTGGGTGAAGAATAGGTTTATTGGAGTATAAGAAAAAAGGTTGTAAAAAAGTTTATATTTATATAATAAAAAGTATTATTCTATATTGTGAAGTAATTCGTTAAATGGACAAAAGTGTTACGCATTGCTTTATATTCAAGGGGTAAAGAGACTTGGCATGATTTCTGTATTGATACCAAGTAACTTTCATTCAAAACACAAGGAGCTCTATCATGGCTAAATTAATTTCTGAATCAGTTCGTCAACGTATCATCAACATTGCTGAGCAATATGGTTTTGATGTTCAACTGAAACCGAATAATCTGGATCAGTATGTAAAAAATCTGATGTTTTATTCTAAGGCAGTTAACCAGACTGTTTATATTCGTAAGGATAGAGCTGTTGGAGATGGTGGAACGCCTGCTCATTTTCAAGTAGCTATTCACCCAGACTTTTTCAACAAAGCATGGGCTACTCCCTCAGAAGGTATTGAGGAACTGATTAATCGTCAGAAACAAAAAAACCTGCATTCCAGCAGTAATTATAAAAAGTTTCCTGTTTTCTCAGAAAATAATGAACCTTGCGGTATGTGTTTTAAGGTGGCTGACTATGATGCATTGGGTAAACTGTTTCAGCGTATGGAAACAGGTAAAGTGAGTACAGCTCAGGAACCTATCGATCCAATTCCTTCTGACAAAAAACAAGATGATGAAGTTAAGGCAGTTATTTCTATAAATAGAAGCTTTGCTTCCCCTGTATCTAAAAAAGTAACCCCCGTGCCTATTGAATCTTTAAATAATATTCCAACCAAAGGGCTAGTTATTAAAAGTCCTTATATTGAGAAAATTCTATCAGGTAGTAAAACGTGGGAAATGCGCTCTACTTTAACAAAAATACGGGGGCCTATTGCTTTAATCAAGCAAGGGAGTGGTCAAATTATAGGGGTGGCAAATTTGGTTGATACTAAAGGGCCACTGAGTCAGCAGGATAAATTGAATGCAATGGATAAGCACCAAATTTCAATTGATCGATTACAGTCTGGTGAAACAGATAAATGGGATAGCGCTTGGGTTATGGAAAATGCTCAACTACTGATTAGTCCTATTAATTATCAACACCCTAATGGTGCAGTGATTTGGGTGAACCTTGAACCGCAGGTACAGGAAAAATTAGCGATTGCTATGCAGTAGCAATACTTAAATAAAAAGGATAAATAATGACAGACCCAACATTGTTGGTAAGTGTAATTTCAGGTGTAATACTTTTCTTTATTTTGTTATTACAGTTTTTTGTTTTGCGAAAAGTAAATGGATTAGCTAATTCGGATGCTGAACAAATTAAAACTGAATTAGTTGATCGCTTAGATAAAAATGAGGAGGCTTTAAAAGAGGGACTGAATGAATCACGCAAGGAATTGCGAGAAGTTAGTTCGGAAAACCGTCGAGAAATAACAGAATTGTTCAAAAGTTTTCAAGACACTTTATTAAAAAGAGTGGGTGAAAATAGTAGTGAACAAAATCGTCAAATGGATGCTTTTAAAACTGCATTAAATGAGCTGTCAGAAAAACTGATTAATAATTCCAATGAGTTTAAAAATAGCGTTAGTGCATCATTTAATAGTTCCAGTGAAGCATTAATTAAAAAACAGGATGAATTTAGAGAAAAGACAGTTGAAAAACTAAATGCTTTTGATGAGAGTATTAAAAATGAGGCAAAGGATAATCGCCAAGAATTAAAAGCCAGCTTAACCTCATTTGAAACAAAGTTTGCTGAATCTATTAAAGGTTTTGGGGAACAATTAAATATTCAATTTACAACCTTAAATAAGCAGCAGGAAGTGTTTGGTGATAAAACCATTACTAAGTTGAATGGTTTTCAAGAGAGCATACAAAATGATGCAAAGGAAAACCGTAAAGAATTAAATGACGGATTAAAGTCATTTGAAGTTAAGTTTTCAGAAGGTATCAAAGGTTTTGGGGAACAACTAAATAGTCAATTTACAACCTTAAATAAACAACAGGAAGCGTTTGGTGAAAAAACAATTGTTAGGTTGAATGGTTTTGAAGGAGGAATTCAAAAGGATGCTAAGGATAACCGTAAGGAGTTAAACGAGGGGTTAAAATCATTTGAAGCTAAATTTTCAGCAGGTATTAAAGACCTTAACGAACAATTAAGACAAAAGTTTTCCGACTTAAATAAACAACAGCAGGATGCAAACCTACTGGCAAAAACCAGCATTACTGAAATCAAAGATGCGATAGAGAAACAGTTAAAATCAATCAGAGAAGATAATAGCCAACAACTGACTGAAATGCGGAAAACAGTGGATGAAAAACTGCATGAAACACTGGAAAAAAGACTGGGTGAATCTTTTAAACTGGTAAGTGATCGTTTAGAACAAGTGCATAAAGGTTTGGGAGAAATGCAGACTTTGGCTGTTGGAGTCGGGGACCTTAAAAAAGTTCTATCCAATGTTAAAACACGGGGTATTTTAGGGGAGTACCAACTAGGTAATATTCTTGAACAAATTCTATCACCCGAGCAATATGGGGTAAATGTTGCCACCAAAAAAGGCAGTCAGGCCAATGTGGAATATGCGGTTAAACTACCAGGTAAA
>ENA-OSET01004942-OSET01004942.1-sediment-metagenome-genome-assembly--contig:-NODE-4942-length-11534-cov-4.505193_pt1 | contig 11534 bp, 9 predicted proteins | sample MGYA00237882_ERZ534229 | MGnify/ENA primary metagenome ERZ534229 (study PRJEB26408, sample SAMN06266212) | sediment metagenome | isolation source: Hudson Canyon methane seep mesocosm | place: USA:Hudson...
TTAGACTTTCTATTAAATGCGAAGCCTTCTAGCGAGGCCAAAGTAATAGGAGTGACTTCTACCATGGCGGGAGAAGGAAAGTCTTTTGTGGCTCTTAACTTAGCTAGCACCCTAGCTTTATCTGGTAAAAAAGTTCTCTTAGTAGGTTTAGATTTGCGAAAGCCCAAATTATTAGAGTACTTTAATATTCAATCTCATGAGAAAGGGATTAGCCATTATTTATCGGATTCCAGTATTACAGTATCCGATTTAATTTTTGCTGCGCCTAACAATATTGAAAATATGGACCTGATAGAATCTGGTCTGATTCCACCAAACCCTGCAGAGCTTTTATTAAACACTCGATTATCTGAACTCTTTACAGAGCTTCGAACTAAGTACGACTATATAGTAGTAGATACAGCTCCGGTAAACTTGGTAACCGACACCCTATTGATTAATGATAATATAGATATGTTTGTTTATGTAGCGCGTTCGAATTTCCTTGATAAACGCATGCTTGTTGTTCCAGAGAGTTTATATACCGAAAAACGACTTAACAATATGGCTATACTCATTAATGGTATAGATCATAAAAGAGGTTACGGCTACGGCTACGGCTACGGCTACGGCTACGGCTACGGCTACGGCTACGGCTACGGAGAACACAGTACCGATAAAAAGAAAAAGAATAAATGGAAGTTTTGGAGTGAATAAACGTTAAATAAAATTGGGCCTGGGGACTTCGAGTGCCTCAGCCTTACCCGACGTTGACTCAAACTAAAAGCTAAAATATAACAAAGGGATAAAGCTAAATTATTTTAGTATTTGTACGCCTAATTATCTTCATGACTCTCATATTCGAATGGCTTTAAGAAGGGGGGCTGATGCTATTTGTGAAAAGCCTTTAGTCTTGAACCTATGGAATATAGATGCTTTAAAAAAATGGAAAGTGAATCCGGGCAAAGGGTATGGAATATCCTGCAACTGAGACTTCATCCGAGCATCATTGCCTTAAAGAAAAAAGTAGAGGCGGCAGCCTCAGATAAAATTTTTGACGTTGATTTAACGTACATCACTTCTCGTGGATTGTTGTATTATACTTCCTAGAAAGGAAAAGAAGAAAAATAGGGTGGAATAGCCCCCAATATTGGCGTGCATTTTTACGATTGAGTTAATCAGTTGATTTTTTGGCTACTAATTTCCATTACTGTGAGTAGTGAAGGCGAAGCCGTATCATACATGAAGGTTTAAAGTTTTAGAAAAGTACTAAAATTAAAAATAAATATAAAGTGACTACCGGTGGTAGTCGAGAAAAATAAAAGGGATGAAAGTTAAATTAAAAGAAATTTTAGAAAAATGTTATAAAAACAAAAAATCATTGATTGCATTTAATGCACAAAATATCTATCACCTGCAAGCATTAAAAGAAGTTACAGAGGAGTTAAAACAACCTGTTATAGTTCAGTTTTCGGCCAGGTATGTAAAACAATTTGAAAAACGTTTTGGTTTTGAATTTTTGAAAGAAAATTACAGAAACAGTTATATGTATTTTCATTTAGATCATTGTCAAGATTTAGATTTAATTAAATTTTGTATTGAAGCTGGATTTGATGGTGTAATGTATGACGGTTCAGAATTTTCTTTAGATGAAAATATTAGAACAACTAATTTAGTACTTGATATGGCTAAGTCTGAAAACTGTATGGTTGAAGGAGAGTTAGGCCAGATAGGTGGAGTAGAAGATGGTATTGGCTCTGAAAGCATGTCTTTTGCAAATTTATCTGAAGTAAAAAAATATATAGATTCTACAGGTCTTGGTTTATTGGCTTTAGGGATTGGTAATGCCCATGGTTTTTACAGTACAATTGAAAATATTGATACATCAATTTTACTTAAAACAAAAGAGATATTAAAGCGAGACCAACTATTTGTTCTACATGGAGGATCAGGTATGCCAGACGAAATGATTCTTGACACAATTAATTATGGTGTAGTGAAGATTAATTTTTCAACTCAAATAAAACAAACAACAAATGATGCTTTAAAAGAGTATCTAAATTTTGGTGAGTTATTTAATGAAATTAACTTTGAAAAAAGTTTAGTAAAAAATTTAAAAAAATTATTTACTAAACTTATTAATAAGTATACGGTTTAATTTATAAAAAAACATGTCTAAATACCTCGTAATTAATTTAGGATTAAAATCAATAAGAATAATAGTTTTTGATGAAAATGGCTTACAAGTTTTTGTAAGGGCTAAATCAGTATCCTCAAACTTGAGAAATGATAGAGTAGAACAAGATTCTAGAGAATGGAAAAATAGTCTAAATGATTTATTGTTAGAATTAAAAGAAACACCTTTAGCAAATGAAATAAAATATATTACATCAACAACAAGTTCTTCCTGTATTTATGGAATTGATAAGCATGGAGAACCTACAACTTCCGTAATGATGGTTTCTGATAAAAGATCAGCGAATCAAGTAGTTAAGATAACTAATTTAGAATCATTTAAGAAAAATAGTATAAAACATGAGTATAAGTGCTCTTCTTCTAGCACAATACCCAAAATCTGTTGGTTTAAAGACAATGAACCTAGAATATATGACGATACTTATAAGTGGCTTGGGGCATCAGAGTTTGTTCATTATTTTTTCACCAAAGAATTTGTAACTGATCCTTTAAATGCGGGAAAAGCGTTTTGGAACGGAAACGAGTATGACTCAGAGATTTTTAAAAATTTAGGTATTGATATTTCTATACTACCCAAAGTAGTTCCCATAGGAACAGAGTTTAATATTCCAAAAAATATTTCCTCTCAATTTCACCTAGCTACAGACTGTAAATTTATAATAACAACATATGACGCAATTTGTGCTGTTATTGGTTCTTATGATGGCTCCAACAATACAGCATGTGATGTTTCAGGAACCGTAACTTCAGTTAGAGTTTTAACTGATAAGAAAATAAGTAATTACATTAATAACTCACCTGTCTTGTCTCAAGAATTAGATCTTGAGAACAAAAGATTAATAGGTGCCTCAAATAATATGGGTGGAGGAATTATAGAATGGCATAAGCAAGCATTTTATGATCAGAAAGATAAGAATGTATATTATACTATGGAGAATCATGCAAAGAATTCAACTTTAGGTGCAAATGGAATTATTTTCTTGCCTTATCTTTTAGGAGAGCGAGCTCCTTTTAAATCCGTGAATGCTAAAGCAAGTTTTTTTGGAGTTTCTAGAACTAATAGAATAGAGGATTTTACAAGAGCAGTTTTTGAATCAACGGCTTTTGTTACGAACGACTTACTAAATTTAAGTATTGACGCAGGAATAGAAATAGATGCGCTAAGCGTAAGTGGTGGGTTGGCACAATTTGACATAGTAAATCAAATAAAAGCTGATGTAACGAACAAGAAGGTTAAAGTTTTAGAAAATTTTGAAAGTACTTCTGTAGGAGCATTTATGTTGTTATCATTATTTATTAAAAAATATAGTTCATTACTTGAAGCTAGTATTGCAGCAGTAAGGGTTAGGAAAATTATTAATCCATCTGAGAAAAACCACTTATTATATAAATCATATTTTGATTTTTATAAGTCTCTAAATGCAACTTTATTAGATAAATATAATGAGCATTCAGAATTGTTGAAAAAAAGTAAAAATTATGAAACTAATATAATCCGTAATTTATGATACAGATTAAACCATCTATACATTACGGGAAAATCAAAAAAGAAATTTTAAAATCTCATATTTTTGGAAAGAATATTTTAATAATTAGTTCCAAAACCGTTTGGGAAAAATCTTATTTAAGTTCGGTTATTGGTCAATTGTCTGATAAATATATTTTAAAAATTTACACACATATACAACCGAATGCTCCTTTTTCTGATCTTCAAAAAATTATAGATGATTATAAAATGGATGTCTCACCAGATACAATCATTGCGATCGGTGGAGGTTCTATAATTGATGCAGCAAAAGCTTTGTCAGTTTCATTTCAAAATATTAGTATTGCCGATTTGTTTTATAAAATAAAACCGATGCCAAGAACTAGTGTTAAGTTAATTGCAATTCCAACAACAGCTGGTACAGGAGCTGAACTCTCTTTTGGAGCAATTATTTATGATGACGTAAAGAATATAAAAGGAGGTATTCGAGGAGAAATTATACAACCAAATATAGTTTTTATTGATGCGGAATTATATAGGACAGCTCCAAAAAAATTAATATCAGAGGTTGGGTTTGATTGTCTTACTCATGCTATAGAGACGTATGTGTCTTTAAAATCTGACGCACTTATAAGGTACCAGTCAGTGGCCGCTATAAAAACAGTTTTTACATTTTTACCAAATGCGGTTGATGGAGATTTGAATGCTCTTAAAAACATGGCTATTGCTTCCTCTATGATGGGGGTTAATTTAGCTTATAGTTCCACATGTTTACCTCATAGAATACAATATATAATAGGTCCTTTGACTAATACATCTCATGCGCAGGGATTAATTGCGCTATACAAAGGTTGGATAAAATTAATAGCCGAAAATAAATCTAAATCAGGATTAAATAATTTAGAATACGATTTAGGGGGGAGGGTAAATTTAGTGGATAAAATCCATAAATTAAAAGAGGATTTAAATATTAATTATTCCATATCAACACTTGGGGTTAATGAAAGTCAAATAGAGCATATTGCAGAAAAGACTACTGGGTCCGTTCAAAATGATCCTATTTACATAAGCAATGAAACGATTATTAAAATACTAAAAGAATCCGTTTAAAATGATAGCATTAGTTTTAGCAGCAGGAAGAGGGAGTAGATTAGGCAATTATACAGATAATATTCCTAAAAGTCTTTTACCTTTAAATGATAAAGGTGAGACATTATTAGATTATAATTTAAAGATCTTAGAAGAAGATTTGAAGGTTGATAAGATTATTATTGTTACTGGATATGAATCTCAACAGATTGAGAAAGTAGCTAGAAACTTTTCTAAAGCACAAATAATATACAATCCATTTTGGAACCATTGTAATGTTTTAGGTTCAATGTATATGGCTTTAGATTATTTAAATGATGATTTTTTGTTTTTACATGCAGATACTTTGATGGAAAAAGGAGCATGGGAGTTTTTAGCATCCACTACAGGAGGAGATATGGTTTTACCCTACGATGATAAAGCTTGTGGCGAAGAAGAAATGAAGATTATTATAGAGAATGGTAAGGTAACAAAAATAAGTAAAGAGTTTGACGGAAAACTCGCTACTGGTGAGTTTATCGGAATTGCATTATTCAGGAAGAATACCATCAAATATTTTAAAAAAATTGCTTCAATTCTATTTAAACAAGGTGATTTAAATCATTATATGGAATCAGTAGTTCAGTTCGCCATAGATCATAAGGATGCAGATATAATTCCTTTAAATATATCTAAATATAATTCTGTTGAAGTAGATTTTGAAGATGATTATTTGAGAGCTAAAAAGATATTTGGATAAAATTAATAAAATTTAAAACTGGTAATAAATTCTTATGTCTAAAACAAGTGAAAAAAGCAAAAAAAAATAAATAAGACATGAATATTCCAATTATAGGATCAGGTTATGTTGGCCTAGTATCAGGAACTTGTTTTTCCGAGATGGGAAATAAAGTTACTTGTGCAGATTCAGAGGTTGCATTTGAGTTAATGAAGCAATTGTATTCTCCTTTTCTTAGAACCCATGATCGTTTTATTACGATGGATATTCGTTCTGCAGAGATGACGAAATATGCAGCTAATGCAATGTTGGCCACTAAGATTTCATTTATGAATGAAATTGCAAATATTTGCGAAAAAGTGGGTGCTGATGCAAATAAAGTGCGTATTGGTATTGGTTCAGACAAAAGAATAGGATATAGTTTTATATATCCTGGTGCTGGTTATGGAGGATCTTGTTTCCCTAAGGATGTTAAAGCATTAACTAAAATAGCTAAAGAACATGGATATGAGTCCAAATTAATAACTGCAGTTGAAGAAGTTAATGATGCACAAAAATTAGTCATCGCTCAAAAGATAGTCAAACGATTTGGAGAAGATTTAACTGGACATACTTTTGGTGTTTGGGGATAGGCATTTAAACCAGGAACAGATGACATGCGAGAAGCTCCAGCAATTTATGTAATTAAAGAATTGGTAAAGCGCGGTGCTATGATAAAAGCATATGATCCGAAAGCTGTAAATGAAGCAAAAGAACATTACTTGAAAGGAGTTCAAAATATAACATATGTAATATCGAAATATGATGTTTTAAAAGATTCAGATGCGCTGGTATTACTTACGGAATGGAAAGAGTTTCGTTCTCCAGATTTTGAGGAGATGAAAATACAATTGAAAACACCAATTATCTTTGATGGACGAAATCAATACAATGCATTTAATTTAGAAGATAAAGGATTTGAATACCATCAAATAGGGAAAAATTAGATGAAACGAGCATTGCAAATTTTGAAAAATATTAGAATGATTAACGGCGAACAGCATCTGTTACCGCAAAAAAATAAAATTTAATCAGATGAAAATATTAGTTACAGGAGCAGCTGGCTTTATTGGATTTCATACTTGTTTAAAATTAGTGAGTCAAGGCCATGAAGTTTATGGCATTGATAACATTAACGATTATTATGATCCGAAACTAAAGTTTGATCGATTAAAAGAATTGGGGCTTAATCAAGCTGAAACGAAACTCTTTAATAATGAGGTCCAAAGTGCTAAATTCAATTCTTTACGATTCTCTAGAGTAGATCTAATTGATAATGAAAGTATTGATAATTTATTTAAGCAAGAACAGTTTGAAGTAGTTTGTAATTTAGCCGCTCAGGCGGGTGTTCGTTACAGTTTAGAAAATCCAAAAGCCTATATTGATAGTAACATTTCAGGATTTCTGAACATTCTTGAAGCATGTAGAAATCATAAAATAAAACATTTGGTGTATGCTAGTAGTTCTAGCGTATATGGAGAAAATAAAAAAGTACCTTTTGAAACTACAGATAACGTAGATCATCCAATAAGTTTATACGCTGCTACAAAAAAGAGCAATGAATTAATGGCCCATACCTATGGTCATTTATACGCTTTTAAAACTACAGGATTACGTTTTTTTACAGTCTATGGACCTTGGGGAAGACCGGATATGGCTTATTATCTGTTCGCAGAAGCCATTTCTAATGACCTACCCATTAAAGTATTTAATAATGGAGTAATGGAGCGAGACTTTACCTATATAGATGATATCGTAAATGGTGTGACTAAGATCATTGAAAAAAATATTGACTCAAGAGATCATTATAAAATATACAATATTGGAAACAATAAAACTGAAAGCTTACAAGATTTTATAACTACTATAGAAGAAGCAATAGGTAAGGATGCAATTAAAGAAATGTACCCAATGCAACAAGGGGATGTTCCTAGAACATTTGCGGATATTGATAAATTAATTGATGATATTGACTATAAGCCAAGCACTTCAATTAATGATGGTCTTGAGAAATTTATAAACTGGTATAAAAAATATGTAAATGAAGATTAGTTTTTCAAATAATAAAGTTTTAGTCACTGGAGGTGCAGGGTTTATTGGGTCAAATTTATGCGAGTCTTTACTTGAAAAAGGAAACAAAGTCGTTTGTCTCGACAATTTTGCCACCGGTAAAAGAGAAAATTTAGAACAATTTTTAAAGGATTCTAATTTTACGCTAATTGAGGGAGACATTAGAAAATTAGAGGATTGCTTAATAGCAACCAAGGAGGTGGATTATGTTTTGCATCAGGCGGCATTAGGATCTGTGCCAAGATCTATTAAAGATCCTATCACATCCAATGATGTGAATGTGAGTGGGTTTTTAAATATGCTAGTAGCAGCTAGAGATAATAAGGTGAAAAGGTTTGTTTTTGCAGCGAGCTCATCCACCTATGGAGACTCAGAATCAATGCCAAAAGTTGAGAATATCATCGGAAAACCCTTATCTCCCTATGCTATTACAAAATATGTAAACGAATTGTACGCTGATATTTTCTCAAAAACGTATGGTCTAGAAACAATTGGCTTACGCTATTTTAATGTATTCGGCAGAAAGCAAGATCCAAACGGTGCTTATGCAGCAGTAATTCCAAAATTTGTTAGCCAATTAATGAATGGAGAATCGCCAGTTATTAATGGAGACGGTAATTACTCAAGAGATTTTACATACATTGATAATGTGATACAAGCGAATTTATTAAGTTTGGTTACAACCAATGAAAAAGCCATTAATACTGTGTATAATGTAGCCTATGGAGATCGTAATACGCTAAATGATTTGATGGGGTTCTTAAAAGAGTATTTATCTGAGTTCGATTCTAAAATTTCAAATGTAGCCGTTATTTACGGACCAAATAGAGCAGGTGATATTCCACATTCACATGCTAGTGTAGCTAAAGCAAAAGAAAATTTAAATTATAGCCCACAGTTTACCCTGCAACAAGGTTTGAAAGAGGCTGTGAAATGGTATTGGAAAAATTTATAAAAAGTATGAAAAAAGATAAAATAGCAATCATTGGTTTAGGATATGTAGGTTTGCCATTAGCAAGACTCTTTGCAACAAAATATTCAGTAGTTGGATTTGATATCAATACTGACAGAATATCTGAATTAATGTCTGGTGTTGACTCTACCCTAGAGGTGGATAAAGAAACCTTACAATCAGTATTGATTGATGAAGATTCTGATTCAAATGGACTGTTTTGCACCAATGAGTTAAATAAAATCAAGGATTGTAATTACTACATTATTACAGTTCCAACACCAGTAGATAAAAATAACAGACCTATTTTAACTCCACTAATTAAAGCAAGTGAAACAGTAGGTGCCGTATTAAAAGAAGGAGATATCGTAATTTATGAATCTACTGTCTATCCAGGAGCTACAGAAGAAGATTGTGTTCCTGTACTAGAAAAGGAGTCTGGGCTTAGATTTAATGAAGATTTCTTTGCTGGGTATTCGCCAGAAAGAATCAACCCAGGAGATAAAGAACATACAGTTGAAAAGATACTAAAGGTTACATCTGGATCAACACCTGAAGTTGGAGAGAATGTGAATGATCTTTATAAATCTGTGATCACAGCAGGTACTCATTTGGCACCAACCATAAAAGTTGCTGAAGCATCTAAAGTAATTGAAAACTCTCAACGAGATATTAACATTGCATTTGTGAACGAATTAGCAAAAATCTTCAATCTTTTAGATATAAATACTCATGATGTATTGGAGGCAGCTGGCACAAAGTGGAATTTCCTTCGTTTTAAGCCAGGTTTAGTTGGAGGGCATTGTATTGGAGTTGATCCCTATTATTTAGCACAAAAGGCTCAAGAGAATGGATATCATCCTGAAATTATTTTAGCTGGACGAAGGTTAAATGATGGAATGGGAGATTATGTAGCTTCCGAGGTTGTGAAATGTATGATTAAGAAAAAGATACCTGTAAATGGTTCTAAAGTACTTGTTTTAGGAATCGCATTTAAAGAAAACTGTCCAGATGTAAGAAATACAAAAGCAGTAGATCTTATAAATGCTTTAAAAGATTATGGGATTAATATTATGATTCATGATCCTTGGGCAGATGAAGATGAAGTAATGCACGAATATGGATTAGAATCTTTAAAATCTATACCCAATGAAAAGTTTGATGCGGTTGTTTTAACTGTTTCTCATAATAAATTTAAAGATCTCGATTTATTATCATTAAAAAACGAGAATGCTATAATTTATGATGTTAAAAACTTTCTAGATAATAGTTTAGTTGATGCACATTTATAAAAATAAAAGAATTTTTGTAGCGATCACATTATTTTGAGGTAATAAAAAAACACTTGAAAACACCTATTATCTTTAATGGACGAAATCAATATAAGACATATAATCTCACAAAAATGGGCTTTAAACACAATCAAATAGTTAAGCTAACATAATTTAAAATGTTATGAAAAAAAATATAATTTGGATATTGTGCGACTCAGTAAGAGTTTATAAAACTGATTCTGATGAGAGGGGCAGACTAGATGTGATGGATACGTTTGCAAAGGAATCTGTTGATTTTCGTACTGCTGTAACTTCAGCTCCTAGTACTGTAATGTCGATTAGTTCAATGATAACTGGTATTCCTGCTCCATATCAAAGCATGAGTTATAATGATTTCTCATTTTTAGATGGGGAGATAGATTCATTTCCAAATATATTGAGAGAAAAAGCTGGGTATGATACATATGGAATGTTTTTTTGGCCAGATGGAAGAAATTTCCTTGGACCAATCTGGGGTGACAGATGTGAAGAGTATTGGGATGAAGATTTAAAAAATAGAAGGAATGAATTTTGGAGTAATGATGATCAAATTAATTTATTCAAAAGATTTATTAAAGATAGAAGCTCTAACTCTAAGCCATTCTTTTCCTGGCTTCATTTGAATTGTAGGAATGATACAGATTTATCACAAAAAGTTGATAGATTATTTACATATTTAAAATCGAATAATTTATGGGATGATTATATTATTGTTTTAAATTCGGATCACGGATACCCCGATGTCAATAGAGGGATTTCATATTATGATAAGCAAAAATTTGGTCACGATTTAATTATGTCTGATGACAATATACTTGCTCCACAACTATTAAAATTACCTGGAGTAACTCCGTCAAGAGTGGATGAAGTTATATCTACACTAGATATAGCACCAACAATATTAGACTACCTTGGATTAAATGAGAATTGGGATTTGTCTAAATATGTAGGTTCTGGCAGGTCTTTGTTCAAGAATTTAAAAAGGGGAACAGTTGATCATAAAGACTTTTGTAGAGTAGATAATCGCTTTCTTTTTCAAAGAAATGGGGTTTCTGTATTAAGAAATAACAGGTATAAATATATTAAATATGTTGATGAAAATCGAGAGGAATTTTATGATATTTCTTTGGATGAATTTGAGAAAAATAATTCAATATTAAATCCTGAATACTTTAAAACTATAGAGTTATTTCGTGATGAATATATTAATCAAAATAATGAAATTATAAATTTTCATGTTTCAAGAATTAGCAAGATAATTGATTCTATGAATATTGAAAAAAGTAAAGCTTATTTTATTGGAGATAATACTTTAAATTTTTGTATTACAACAAGAGGTATCAATAAACTAAATAAATTATCAGTAGATTCTAATTTAAATAAATTAAACAATATAAACGAGTTTAAAAATTTTATTATTGGATTAATTAATTATAAAGATTTAAATAAAAATGAAACTATAAATTTATTTGTTTTCCCTGTTTCTAAAGATCACCATTTGAATAGATTACTAGAACGGAATTCTAAATCACTAAAAATCAATGGAGTTAAGATTCATATAGTTGATTATAATTTCAATTATATTGAAAATACACGAACTGTATTACTTCGTAAAATATATTCTAAACCAAAAGTTTATTATTATAAATTCAAGCACGATCCTAAAACAGCTTTTATTAATCTTTTTCTTGA
>ENA-OSET01004943-OSET01004943.1-sediment-metagenome-genome-assembly--contig:-NODE-4943-length-11533-cov-4.159567_pt1 | contig 11533 bp, 8 predicted proteins | sample MGYA00237882_ERZ534229 | MGnify/ENA primary metagenome ERZ534229 (study PRJEB26408, sample SAMN06266212) | sediment metagenome | isolation source: Hudson Canyon methane seep mesocosm | place: USA:Hudson...
TAGAGCTAATGAATATTCTGAGCTAGAGCTTAAGCACCTGATTATGAAATTATTGATAGCAGAAAAACTAAGTGGAATAAACATTGCCTGCGTAGATAAAATTCCTGTTGATAGTCGGCATAATAGTAAAATTGACCGATCAAAACTGAGAAAAATGCTATGAAAAAGCCTATGTTGATTGTGTCACTAAACCCCGTTGACTGGCTGACACTCAGCGGCGTTTGGGTTGCCTTTGCTAGTTTATATTTTGCCTTTGAATATCAAATAGCTTATGCATTGTCAGCGCTTTATATTGCTATGCTGATAGATGCCTTCGATGGCATTCTAGCAAGAAAATACGGATATGAAAGTGAGTTTGGACGTTATTTAGATAGCTTTGTTGATGTACTTGATTATCTTATTGTGCCTGGGTTTATAGTGTATTTCTGGGGCTTTAATGGTTTGCTTGAAGCGGCTTTACTTGTTTTGGTAGTTTGCTGTGGCATTTTAAGGTTATCGGTATTTAACCAGACAGGCAATGTGAAAGATGAAAGTGGTAATTTGGCGTATTTGGGGATGCCAGTTTTCTGGTTAAATTTTATTTTAGGGGGCGCTTATATTCTCTCATGGGTACTTGGCCAGTCCATTGCGTTTGTGCTGCTCTTGTTTGTTTACCCAATAGCCAGTTTTTTAATGATTTTTAACGGACCCTTCTTTAAATTTTCAAGTATTAATGTAATTGTCGGTCTTGTGTTAGGTGGGGCGATACTTTTCTTCGTTGCAGGCCTTCTTGGTGGCTAATTTATTTTAGGTTATATATGTTTGAAACGGTTGTTATAGCATTTTGGTTGACGCTCCCTATTGTTGTTGGTGGTGTTGCGCATATGTTTTTTGTTGCAAATGATTGGTTGCCTTCATTGAAGGTCGCTATTGCAGAGAAACCTTTTGGTAAAAATAAAACATGGCGGGGCGTTATTGTGATGCCTTTGGTGACGGTTCCTGGTGCTTTATTGCTAGGCTCATTATCAAATGTATTGCCCGACCGTTTGGCATTAACCTTAGCGGATGTTTCTTTAATAGTACTAGGGTTGTCGTTGGGCTTAGGGTATGTGATTTTTGAGCTTCCAAATTCGTATATTAAAAGGCGAGTGGGAATTGCTCCTGGGGCAACCCCCACACGCGGGCGTTTATGGTTCATCGCTATGGATCAATTAGATTCAGCCTTTGGTTTTGCCTTGGTTTATGCGATTTTCTTAGACTTACCCGCGCTCACTTATTTTTTCGTTTTGATTCAGTTTCCTATTGTTGCACTTCTGGTTAAACGCATTCTATATTGGCTTCGTTTAAAGAAATCTTATTTATAACATCGCTCGTATTTTTAAAGACATTAATTCAATGTTGGGCTAATCTGAGTATATAACTTAGCTCTCAACTAAAACAAAATGGTAGTAAGTGTCAGCATCTATGGGAATAGATTTTTTTCTCACGCTTAAAGTGATTACTGCAATAATTTGGCTTGCTGTTGCTTGTATTGGCTTTAATCACTTCCTTCAAGTAAGAAACCGAAGCACGATTGTTGCTACGTTATTTTTGCTTGTGATTTTTTTAAGTTTTATTCCAATTTCGTACGTTATCACTATTAAAAATTATTCAGTTCAAACCGCCGTAGTACTCAGTGCTGTGGGCTTTGCTATGGCATTTTTTCTATTAAGCACAAAAACGCGTAGAGAGTTAGATGAACTATTTAAAATTCATCGATCAGCGGGTGAGAAGAGAGGGCACCTGAGTAATTTGGCTGCCCATGCTTTTGAAGGTATATATCTGGTTGACCCTGAAACAATGTGCTACGTGGATGTTAATCCAGCAGGAGCCAATGCATTGGATTATTCCCGAAAAGATATGGCTGGTATGTCTCTTGAGTTGATTCATCCAAACGATATGTTTTTGATGCGAGAAAAATTTGAAAAGGCTATATCAACAGGAAACCGTGTTTTATTTACTACTGACGCACATCAGAGAGATGGCACTACTACCCGGGTAGAGATTGCTTTAACAAAGGTCTCTAGTGAAGGGCGAATATTAGTTTTAGCCGTTGGCCGAGATCTTACTCGCCGACAAAAAGCACAGCGTAAGATTGAGCAATTAAATCGACTATATGAATTATTAACGCAGTCAAATCGTGCTATTACACGGGTTAAAAATAAAAACAAATTGTATGAAAAAATATGTGATGTGGCTTCCGCTGATGGCGGTTTCTTATTGGCCTGGATTGGAGAGATTGCTGGAAACGATGTGGTTCCGGCTTGTTTTTCTGGTCAGAATAACGGTTATGTTGATACTCTTAATATTAAAATAGACCTTGATGCTTATAGCCGAGGGCCGGTAGTACGTTCTATCAAAGAAAAAAATGTCGTATGTATTAATGACATCTCCATAGAGCAAGGCTTTAAGCCCTGGAGGGAAAATGCACTCTCCCGAGGGTATAATTCGGCCGCTTCGGTGCCGCTTTTATTAGATGATCAGGTTTGTGCTGTATTAGTGCTTTATTCTGACCAAAGTAATGTTTTTGATGAACAGTTTAGGCAGCTATTGTCTAACCTTTCTGAAGACTTAAGTCATGCGCTTAAAAATCTTGATGCAGAGCAAAAGCGAAACACCGCTCAAAAAAGACTTCATCTACTTTCAAGCGCTATTGATCAGAGTGCTGATGCGGTTACTATAATGAACGCTGAAGGCATTGTGGAATATGTTAACCCAAAATTCACCTTGTTAACAGGTTACCGGCTTGAAGAGATAACAGGAAAATCCCCCTCTATTTTATGTTGCAACAAAGTTGAAATTGAAAAATTCAACAAGGTTTTGGTTGATTTAAAAAAAGGCTTAAAGTGGCGAGGTGAGTTTAAAAATACTAAAAAAACCGGTGAGAATTATTGGTCGATGGATACTATATCGCCCATTAGAGATGATGACGGTTCCATTGTTCAATATGTTTCTACTTCTGTTGATTATACCGCGCTTAGACAGGCGCAAGATAAAATTGAACAACTGGCTTTCTATGATTCTCTAACGGGACTGCCTAATCGCCGTTTGTTACATGACCGTTTGAAGCAAGCTATTAAGATATCATCCAGGAATTATTCATATATTGCTGTGTTGATGCTGGATATCGATAAGTTTAAAAATATTAATGATTCCATGGGCTATAAAGCCGGTGATGAACTAATTAAACAGGTTGCCTCGCTTTTAACACGTCACGCTAGTAGTGGTGGCACTGTGGCAAGGTTGGGCGGCGATGAGTTTATAATTATTTTATCTAATATCAAAGATATGAAAGAAGTGGTTTTTTTCACTGAAAATCTACTTGAAAAAATTAGAGAACCTATGGATTTATTGGGTAACCTCATTTCTATTACTACCAGTGTGGGTATTAGTATGTACCCACTTGATGGGGGAGAGGGTGATGACCTGCTGAGAAGTGCTGATCTTGCCATGTATCATGCAAAGTCAGAGGGACGGAATAACTTTCAGTTTTATACGCGTGAAATGAACGAGCGGGCACTCACACAACTAAATCTTGAACGTAGGCTTAAGGTTGCAGTGCAACAACAAAATTTTGAGCTTCATTACCAGCCACAAGTTGATGTGGAGACTGGTGTAGTTAAAGGAGTTGAGGCACTCATTCGGTGGGTTGAGGAGGGTGAATACATACCGCCCGATAAGTTTATACCCGTCGCTGAAGAGTGCGGTTTGATGGATCAAATTGGTGAATGGGTATTGAAACAGGCATTTATTGATGCTGAGAAGCTACAATCTTTATTACCCAAGCCTGTGACAATGGCAATTAACTTATCTGTTTGTCAGTTTAGACAGCCAGATAAGCTAATTGAATCTGTAGCCCAAAAACTTAAAGATACAGGCCTTAATGCTGGGCTAATTGAACTTGAACTGACTGAAAGTATGCTCATTGAGAATGTGGAGGCTACAGTGGAGTCCCTTAATGCTTTGAGGGCGCTTGGGGTCACTCTGGCGATAGATGATTTTGGCACAGGATATTCTTCTTTAAGTTACCTTAAAAATTTCCCGGTAGATACGTTAAAAATAGATCGCTCTTTTATTAAGGATATTGGCATAGATGCCAGTGATGCCGCGATAACAGTGGCGATAATTACATTGGCTCATGAGCTTAATATGTCTGTATTAGCTGAAGGTGTTGAGACTGAAGGGCAGTTGCTGTTTCTGGAGGGGCATGGTTGTAGCACCTATCAGGGGTATTTTTACAGCAAGCCTGTTCCTTTTGATGCTTTGGTTGAATTGTTAGGGAGTAATAATTAACGAAGCAGTGTCATTCCCGCGAAGGCGGGAATCCATAACTTGGTCATCATACTAAAATAGTGGATCCCCGCCTTCGCGAGGATGACAAATTAACCTAAAATGCCTGAAAGAAAGGCGATACCCGCACTAAATACACCAATACTTGTCGCCAAGGCGATAACGTAAATCTTATTAGATGCTGAACGTTGGTTTTGGGCATAAAGGTCTATCGTTCTCTGAGCGATGTCTTCAGCGGTCTCTCTTGAAATATCATGAGCCTGCTGTATGGCTTCAGACTGAAGTGTCTGCCAGAACTCAGTATCAATAGACTGTACAGAAGTCATATGATCTTTAAGTTCATCCATTTGCTCTGAAGATAAACCTTGAGCGCCCTGGTCGTTTAGAATCTCTGTTTTAAGCTCAGCAAGTTGGTTGCTAATAAATAAGCTAACTTCTGCTGCAATCTCTTCTTTTACAGCATTTGTTTTTTCATTAATCTGAGTGGAAAAAGAGTCAAACGTGCCTTTAATACGCTCATCATGCTCTATTTTTGATTCATCCAGAATACGCTTTAGGTGATCATATTGCTCATCAAACAGGCTGCTTAATAGCTCGTGTAATCGATTGTTGACGTTAGTTTTAACCGCCGAACGTGCAACCTGCTCAATCATTTCAGTAGGGAGCGCAACAACACTACTATCAATAATGTTTTTACCTTGTGTCGCTTCAGTCTCATCTGTTGATGAAGCTGTCTCAGCTGACGCTGACTCACCCTTAGTTAGGTCAAGCTCTGGTTGTGGTAACTCACCTTTATCAACCGCATGACCAAGCTCTTCAATAAGTGTGCTAAGCCCTTTTGGCTGAGGCGGCTTAGTAAGAATATTATAGATTCCATATTCTTTAGCTGCATCAGCGAATTCTTCAGATTTTTTTGAAGTGCACATGATTATAGGAATTGCTGATGTTTCAGGATTGCTCTTGATTGCTCTAGTCGCCTCGACACCATTCATGCCGGGCATCAAATGATCCATAAAGATAACATCAGGGTTATCATGGGAACTAAGATAATCCAATGCTTCTTCTGCAGAGCCAGCCATACTGACATTAAGATCAATCTTCTCTAGCAGTTTACTCAAGGCAAATCTTGCCACTTTTGAGTCATCAACCAATAATGCACTTTTAATCGTCATTTCCAAACCTCGGTTTTAAAACCATCTAAATTACCGTTATTACCAGCCTTCCATGGGAGGGCATTGTGTCGCCCTATAACTCTTCAAGCGGTAACATACTCCTGGTTCTGTTGTTCTTGCTGTAAATATTTCGCCTTGTGGTGTTGTGAGTGTTGCTTTACCAAAAGGTTGACCAAACTTAAATGTTCCGGTGATTTTACTCCCGTTAGGGTTCATTATCTCACCTTTTCCGTGATACTGACCTTCCATAAATTGACCAGAATATTTTTTTCCATTGGAATATATTTCTATGCCTTTACCATGGAACTGGCCTTTAGAGAATGAACCTTCATAATATCGTCCATCGGGGTAAGTAAGTGATCCATCCCCGTGGAATTGATTATCAGAGAACCCCCCTACATATAATAGACCATCTTTAGTGGTTAGTGATCCTTGACCGTTCAATGATCCATTCACCCAATAACCAGAATAGATATCACCATTGGCTTTTGTCAGGGTTCCTTCACCATTAAACTCATTATCTTTGAAAATACCTACAAAATTATCACCTTGGCTTGTTAGCAGTGTTCCGTCACCTTGCATGCCGCCCTCAAACCACTCACCACGGTATTCAGTTCCATCGGTGTAACGGACACTTCCTATGCCATGAAATTTCCCGTTAACAAAGCCACCCTCATAGCGAGTGCTGTCATCAGCCAGGTAGCTTCCTTCGCCTGTTGTGATGCCATTTATCCATTCACCATTTCTATAATCAACGGTGGTGTAATGATCTAATCGTGCCTTAAGGGTTGTGTTATCCCCTCTACGAACAGTAATGTCAGACTTCCAGCTGGAGTAACCATTTTTTGCTACTTCAATATTGTAAGAGCCCGGAGGGAGGTCAACAACAAGACGCGTTGGGCCATAAGGCTTGCCATTAATTAATACTGTATCACCTTCAACATTTGAACGAATAACCAATTTTCCTGTTGTTATAACAGGTTTAGCTATGACAGGTTTAGGCTTGGCCTTTATAGGTTTCTTTTTCTCTACTATCACCGGTGTTGATGCTACGACTACTGCTTTTTGTGCTGGCTCAGCTTTTTCAACAATAACGGGAGCTACTACAGGTTTAGCTAATACGGGTTTAGCTGCTACAACCACTTTTTCTTTAATTGCTTCCTTTTCTTGTTCGTCGGCAAATATGGCTTCATCACTTTTCTTTTCTAAAGTAGCGGTTACAGTATCGCTTTTTTGAGTGACAGATGTGTCTGGTGTTGACGAGCCTGATGCGATAGGTGTGCCCGACAAAATATCCTGATCATTAATATGGGCGAACCCTGCGGTAATCAGAAGCATTAAAAACAAAGCATTTGCAAAAATTAGAGGTCTAATATCGACCATAAAGACTTCACCTTAAAATGGATTTAGAACAGCCAGTGAAATTAAATAAGCTTATGTGAATAATGTTAGCGCTAAAACAGGGGAAATGTAACTGAATTAGAGGTTTCGTAGAGTATTTGTAGCATGTTTCACACTTTGTAAGCTATGTAGCGCACGCCACAAATACAACTTAGTTCACTTATTGCTCTGGGAATGTAATTTCTCGTTACTATTTTGTAACTCTTCCCAGGCTCGCATATGAACGTCTGCTTCATATTCATAAGGAGATTTGTAGGGTGTAAGTACAAAATCAAAAATAGCAAAGATAAAACCAATAGAAAACCAGGCAATAAAAAGCGTATCAATGGTATTTGCTTGTGCCTGGGGGTTGGCGTTTACAAAGCCTTCAAAACTCGGCAGTAGGCTAGATACCATTGCTACAGGGTTAAATCGGTTAAGCACTAATGGTAGCCAGAATGAAATAAAAATAGGGAAAAACCCAAAAGACCATAAGAAGCGGCGTAAAAGATAAACAAATATTGACTTTAAGAAACGTTTACGAAGCTCCGGAACGCTTTTGATTTTCTCAAGGTATTTTTTTCGTTCAATCCAGTATTGTTCTGGAGCGCCTGGTTTTGTATTGACGGCTACCCCTGTTTCTGAAATTGCCACTCCATCTTTTTCAAGGGACTCATGTCGAAAACCTAGCATGTATTATTACCATCACCAAAATTACAAATTGTAAATGCAACTCTATCATAAGAAATTACGCAAGCAACGAAAAATTAACGGGTTTTAATGAAAGAGTGAGGTCTGCTTACTTCTATGTCATAGTATGGGCTATATGTCATGGTTTCGAAAAAGGTATTGCTAATGAGTTCGGTTAAACGGGTTGCACTTGTTGCCCATGATAATAAAAAGAAAGCCTTGGTTGATTGGATTGTTGAAAATAAAATCAGGCTTGAAATCTGTGAATTGATAACAACCGGCACGACAGGAAAGCTCATTTCAGAGGCTACTGGCTTGTCCGTTACCAAGGTACATAGTGGACCTTTAGGTGGGGATCAGCAAATAGGCGCCAGAATATCTGAGCAGACGGTAGATTTATTGATTTTCTTTTGGGACCCTCTAGAACCCATGTCTCATGACCCCGACATCAAGGCGTTGCTTCGTATTGCCACATTGTGGAATATCCCGGTTGCTTGCAATCAAAGTACTGCGGACTTTATTATTAGTTCACCGTTAATGGAACAGTATAAACGGGACGTTCCCAATTTTGATGCCTATACTCAACGAACCATCAGTGTTGATTAAAAACGTCGATTAAAAACGTCGATTAAAAATAAAATTGGATGTTGGTGCAGGAACGTACTATTTTATAGTTATTCCACTTCATAGTAAGTATTCAATTCATAAGAGAAATGATTTAAATGTCAGTAGAGAAAGCCTCTAATAACAAGCAGCACTCAGCTTTTAAATTGCTGCGAACACAGAAAATAGATTCTCTCAACGTAGAAATTGAAGAGTATGTGCATCTAAAAACAGGTGCAAAACACTTGCATTTAGCATCGAATAACGATGAAAATGTTTTTCTTGTTGGCTTAAAAACCGTACCTCAAGATGATACGGGGGTTGCACATATATTAGAGCACACAGCGCTTTGTGGTAGTGAGCGTTACCCTGTGCGTGATCCTTTCTTTATGATGATTCGTCGTTCGCTGAATACCTTTATGAATGCGTTCACAAGCAGCGACTGGACGGCGTATCCCTTTGCCAGTAAAAACAGAAAAGACTTCGATAACCTTCTTTCAGTTTATCTTGATTCTGTATTCTTCTCTCGCCTTGATCCTTTGGATTTTGCTCAGGAAGGGCATCGTGTTGAGTTTGAAGAGGCTAGTAATAAAGAGTCAAACCTTACCTATAAAGGTGTTGTCTATAACGAAATGAAGGGGGCGATGAGTTCACCTGTCAGTCAGTTATGGCAAACATTAACTAAATATGTCTTTCCTACAACGACTTATCATTACAATAGTGGTGGCGAGCCGGAACATATAACAGATCTTTCTTATGATGAGCTTGTTTCTTTTTACCGTAAGCACTATCACCCCAGTAATGCTGTTTTTCTGACTTATGGTGATATTCCTGCTTATGAGCATCATGAAAAGTTTGAAACCCTAGCTTTAGAGAAATTTGATTTTCAGCCGGAAGAAATAAAGGTGCCGGATGAAAAGCGCTATTTTTCTTCTATTCGGGTACAAGAAAGTTACCCGGTTAATAGTGTTGAAGAGACAAAGAAAAAGACACATATTGTTATGGGTTGGTTATTAGGGCATAGCTTTAACCTTGAAGAAAACCTTGAAGCGCACTTACTGTCTAATGTGTTATTTGAGAACAGCGCGTCTCCTCTTCAAAAAGCATTGGAAACAACTTCATTAGGCCATGCACCATCGCCGCTTTGTGGCCTTGAAGACTCCAACAGAGAAATGACCTTTGTTTGTGGTATTGAGGGTAGTGATACCTCAAGTATTGAAGATTTAGAAGTATTGGTCACAAGCGTGCTTGAGCAAGTAGCTGAAGAGGGTGTAGCTAAAGAGCGCCTTGATGCCGTGTTACATCAGTTAGAATTAAGCCAGAGAGAAATCTCCGGTGATCATTACCCTTATGGCTTGCAGCTTATTTTGGGTGCGTTATCACCTATGATTCACGGTGGCGACCCTATAGAGCTACTAGATCTTGAGCCTGTTCTTGATAATCTGCGCGTTAAAATTGAAGACCCGGGTTACATCAAAGGCTTGGTGAAGCGTCTGCTTCTTGATAATCCTCACAGAGTTACACTTTCTTTAAAGCCTGATATGACATATGAAGGGCATCGTGAAGCACTTCAGAAGCGTGAGCTTGAACAAATTAAACAAAGTCTGACCGATACTCAAAAGCAGGAAGTGATTGATCAAGCCAAAGCGCTCGATGACCGGCAGTGCCAAAAAGATGATGAATCTATTCTGCCAAAAGTGGGTATCGAGGACGTGCCTCTTAGTCTGAACATCCCTGAGAGTAAGATCTTTTCAAGTGAGCCGCTGATTAAGACTTATGCTCAGGGCACCAATGGACTTGTTTATCAGCAAATTATTGTTGATTTACCTCGGTTAAGCGAGAGTGAACAGCAGATATTGCCTATTTATACCAGTTGCCTTACTGAAATGGGCGCCGGATCATTTGATTATCTGGATATACAAAATAAACAGTCTGAAGTAACCGGAGGCATTAGTGCTTACTCATCGGTGAAGGGAAAGGTTGATGATGAGCAAGATGTGACGGGTTATGTCATTTTCTCTGGTAAAGCACTTTCAAGAAATAGCAAAGCGCTTGCTGAGTTAATGAAAGAAATTGTGCTCAATGTTCGCTTTGATGAAGGGGAGCGATTAAAAGAGCTGGTTTCTCAAATCAGAGCTAGAAAAGAGCAGTCAGTAACCAGTAATGGGCATGGTTTGGCAATGGGGGCTGCTTCTAGCGCAATGAGCCCTGTTTCCAAATTGTCGTTTAACCTTGGTGGCTTACAGGGCATTAGAAATATTAAGCACTTAGATGACTCATTAAATGATTCTGTAGAGTTAAAAAAACTACTGGATGCACTAAAAAACCTACACCAGAAAATCGCGAAATCAAGTCGTGAGTTTTTGATTGTCGCTGAGCCAGACAAGGTAGAAGAGTCTGCTAAAATTTACTCATCCATATGGAAAGGAGTTGCGTCTACTAAGGGCGATTTATTTTCGCTTGATCCCATAAGAGCACAGTCAAAACAGGCTTGGTTAACGAATACGCAGGTTAATTTCTGTGCTAAAGCTTACCCCTCGGTTGCCATTGAGCATGTCGATGCAGCCCCGCTAACGGTGTTAGGTGGCTTTCTCAGAAATGGTTATTTGCACAGAACAATAAGGGAACAGGGCGGAGCATACGGTGGTGGAGCTGGGCAAGATTCTGCTATAGCCGCCTTTAGGTTCTTTTCTTATCGCGATCCAAGACTTGAAGAAACACTGACAGATTTCGACCGTTCGTTGGAATGGATGCTGAGTGAGACGCATGAAGCTTCTTCATTAGAAGAAGCTGTGTTGGGTGTGGTCAGTCAAATTGATAAGCCTAAGTCACCGGCCGGTGAAGCTAAGTCAGATTTCCATAGTGAGTTGTTTGGTCGAACTGCAGAGCAGCGTGCACGCTTTAGAGAGCGAATACTTAAAGTGACCTTGGATGATCTTGTTAGGGTGACGGGTGTTTATTTTTCTCCTGAAAAGGCGAGCGTAGCGGTAGTGACTAGTCCTGCGAATAAAGAGGCTGTTGAAGCACTTGGTTTGGAGGTGTTTGAACTGTAGCAATTGATTACTTATAGTCGCGCCACTGTGGCGCTCCTATAAGTATTTTCATTCCTGAAGCTACTTAGCCCGGCGCTCAATCCCTGTTGCTACCATAATTCGCGTAGCAATTTCTTCTACGGAATAATCAGTAGTATTCACGTAGGTAATTCGTTCTCTCCGATACATTAACTCAACTTCTTCTACTTCATAATTACACTGCTTCATTGAAGAGTACCGAGAGTTAGGTCGTCTTTCATTTCTGATAACAGAGAGTCTTTCTGGCTCTATGGTAAGGCCAAAAATCTTGTTTTTATGGTCCCTGAGTGGCGCTGGCAGCTTTTGGTC
>ENA-OSET01004944-OSET01004944.1-sediment-metagenome-genome-assembly--contig:-NODE-4944-length-11533-cov-3.197102_pt1 | contig 11533 bp, 9 predicted proteins | sample MGYA00237882_ERZ534229 | MGnify/ENA primary metagenome ERZ534229 (study PRJEB26408, sample SAMN06266212) | sediment metagenome | isolation source: Hudson Canyon methane seep mesocosm | place: USA:Hudson...
AGGGTTGGCTAGCGCTTTTTCAAGAGCGTTCAGCTCACCCGCCAGCAGGGGGCCAGCACAGGCCAGAGGCGCAAACTTTGCAACCCCGTGAGTGGATGCCTGAGCGCGGTGAGCGGTACCAAAAGCATCCATAACAAACACATCACACAAAGCGGCATAGGCTTTTGCCAGTGACGCTTCATTTTTTTTCTCACCGGGATTAAAACGAACGTTTTCAAGCAAAACCAGTGAGGAATCCTCCAGTGAAACGCCCTTCTGCCAATCGCTGATCAGAGGAACCTCTCTACCCAGTAGGTCGCCAAGGTGTTTGGCCACGGGCGCCAAAGAGTACTCTTGCTCAAACTCGCCTTCAGTAGGACGACCCAGGTGCGACATCAGTATGACTTTTGCCCCGGCGTTCAAGGCAAGCTCAATGCTGGGCAAAGAAGCACGAATACGGGCATCGCTGCTAACAACACCCGCCTTCACTGGCACGTTAAGATCCTGCCGAATTAATACTCGCTTACCACTTAAATCTAACTCGGACATCAGCTTTACAGCCATGAGAACTCCTAATTACTGTTTAAATTTTTTGGCCCAGGCGCTTGCTACATCAATCATTCGATTAGCATAACCCCACTCATTATCAAACCAGGTCAATACTTTAATGTGGCGAGTACCCGCCACCCGCGTTTGGCTAGCATCTACAATGCCTGAACGATGATCATGATTAAAATCACAAGAGGCAAGTGGCTCTTCGGTATAACCGAGCACACCCTTAAACTGTGTATCAGCCGCTCGGCGCAATACTTCATTGACGACGTCTGCGTTAATATCCTCTGAAACAACCAGAGATAAGTCGATAGCGGACACATTGACCGTTGGCACTCTCATCGCCTGGGCCGCAAACTTACCTGTCATTTCAGGAAGAATTCGCTCAATGCCCCGGGCAAGCCCTGTATCTACCGGAATTATCGATTGGAACACGCTGCGGGTCTTGCGTAGATCTGTGTGATGGTAGGCGTCGATAACGGGCTGATCATTCATTGCAGAATGAATGGTGGTAATCACCCCACTCTCTACGCCAAACGCCTCGTCGAGGGCCTTGATCACGGGAACACTACAATTGGTGGTACACGAAGCGCTGGAAATAATGGTCTCGCGGCCGGTCAAGGTCTGGTGATTCACGCCATAAACAATCGTCGCATCAATATCCGCTTCGGCGGGCTGGGAAAACAATACACGTTTTCCACCGCGCTCAATATGCTGTTGAGCACTCGACCGGTCACTAAAGGTGCCGGTGCACTCCAAGACAAGGTCTAGGTCTAAGTTGGACCAGGGCAGATCATTCAGTGACGGCAGGTGCAAGACCTGTATTTCATCGCCATTCACTTTCAGGCAATCATCACCCACACTGACGTCACCGGGAAACCGGCCATGAGTGGAGTCATACTTGGTTAAGTGCCCAATCGTTTTACAATCGGCAAGCTCATTGATCGCAACGACCTGAAGCTGGTCGCGAGCACCGGATTCATACAGCGCCCGCAACACTCCCCGGCCTATTCGGCCATAACCATTAATGGCTACCCGCAGGGTCATAAGCTCAGGCCATAACCTCTTTAACAGTATCGACCACGTTTTCCAGAGTAAAACCAAAGTGCTCCATAAGATCGGCAATTGGCGCAGACTCGCCAAAGGTATCCATACCCACTACCGCTCCATCCAGACCAACGTATTTGTACCAAAAGTCTTTATGGCAAGCCTCAACAGCAACACGTGCAAGCACACTGATCGGCAGAACCGACTCTTTATAAGCCGCATCTTGCTTTTCATAAGCTTCAGCACAGGGCATAGAAACAACCCGCACCTGTTTGCCATCTTCACTGAGTTTATTAGCGGCAGCCAGCGCAAGCCCTACTTCTGAACCGGTCGCAATCAAAATCGCTTCGGGTTCACCCGTGCAATCTTTAAGCACATAACCACCCTTGGCAACGTTAGCCAGCTGCTCATCATCACGAGCCATAGGCTCTAACCCTTGGCGAGAGAAGATCAACGCACTGGGGCCGTCCTTACGTTCAATCGCGGACTTCCAACTGACTGCAGACTCTACGGTGTCACAGGGGCGCCAGGTCTCAAGGTTAGGAGTGGCACGCAGAGAAGTAATCTGCTCAACGGGCTGGTGGGTTGGGCCATCTTCACCCAAACCGATAGAGTCATGAGTGTATACAAAGATACTTTGCTGCTTCATTAATGCAGCCATTCTTACCGCATTACGGGCATATTCCATGAACATCAGGAAAGTAGCGCCGTAGTTGATGAAACCACCGTGCAGCGCAATACCATTCATCATGGCACTCATACCAAATTCACGTACACCGTAATAAATGTAGTTACCGCTGGCATCTTCGCGGCTCACGCCCTTGCAGCCCTTCCAAATTGTCAGGTTAGAACCCGCCAGATCCGCAGAGCCACCCAAGAGCTCAGGCAGTAGAGGACCAAAGGCATTGAGAGTATTTTGCGAAGCCTTACGTGAGGCCACTTTTTCCATACCCTGCTGGCAGGCTCTAATATATTCGTCAGCTTTTTCACTAAAGTCAGCAGGCAGCTCACCTTTAACAACACGGCGCTCAAATTCAGCGGCTAATTCAGGGTGTGCTTCGCGGTAGGCTTCGACTTTCTCATTCCACGCTGCTTCGGCGCTATTGCCCCGCTCACCGGCATTCCAGGCCGCTGAAATATCGGCAGGAATTTCAAAAGGAGCATGGGACCAACCCAGCGTCTTGCGGGCCAATTCAATTTCTTCTGCGCCCAGAGGTGCGCCGTGACAATCTTCTTTGCCCTGCTTGTTTGGCGAGCCAAAGCCGATAACTGTTTTACAGCAAATTAAGGTAGGTTTATCTGACTCGGCCCTAGCCGCTTCAATAGCACCTTTGATCGCCGCACTATCGTGGCCATCAATGTTAGGAATGACGTGCCAGCCGTAGGCTTCAAATCGCTTCGGGGTGTCATCGGTAAACCAACCTTCCACTTCTCCATCAATGGAAATACCGTTGTCATCGTAGAAAGCTACCAGCTTGCCTAAACCCAACGTGCCCGCCAAAGAACCCGCTTCGTGGGAGATGCCTTCCATTAAGCAGCCATCACCTAAAAATGCGTAAGTATTGTGATCCACGACGGTGTGACCATCGCGGTTAAACTGGTCAGCCAGGATTTTCTCCGCCAGTGCCATACCTACAGCGTTGGTAATACCCTGACCCAGAGGTCCGGTAGTTGTCTCAATGCCAGGCGCATACCCATATTCAGGGTGGCCTGGGGTTTTTGAATGCATTTGACGGAAGTTCTTAAGCTCTTCGATCGGCAGGTCATAACCACTCAAGTGCAGCAGAGAGTAAATGAGCATCGAACCGTGGCCATTGGACAATACAAAGCGATCCCGGTCAGCCCAATTGGGATTATTCGGGTTGTGCTGCATAAAGTCGTTCCAAAGTACCTCAGCGATATCGGCCATGCCCATGGGCGCGCCCGGGTGACCACTGTTGGCTTTTTGTACGGCATCCATACTTAAGGCTCGGATTGCATTGGCTAGTTCGACGCGAGATGGCATGGGCTCAGGGCTCCTTGGGAAACTCAGTTGGGGGGAAATGAAAACGGGCGCTATTTTCTCCCACCTTGACTGCCTACGTAAAGCACGAAGCACCCGATTTAGAGAGAAAAGTACACTTATATGCAATTCTATATCAAAATATTTTGATATAGCTGCTATCTGCTGCTAGAATCCGTCCATGTTAGCGAATTACACCTCCAACAATGTCGACGCCCTGCCTCAAATGGCGACCTGCCTTAAAGCGGCGGGTGACCCTCTGCGCCTTGAGCTTTTGAGAATTCTGGCTCGCGATTCTTATGGTGTGATGGAACTCAGTCGTATTTTCGATACCAAGCAATCGGGCATGAGCCACCACTTAAAGGTTCTGGCCGCAGCAGGGTGGCTTGCATCAAGGCGCGAAGGTAATTCCATCTTTTATCGCCGAGCCAACCCCTCATCGTCCCCTTCGGGAAAGTCAGCGCTTGCCCGACTGCAGCAGCAACTTTTTGTCTCACTGGATGAAACCCCCATTTCCGATGAAGTCAGCGAGAGAGTTGCCTTGATTCAGGAGGAACGAGCGAACACTTCAAAGCAGTTTTTCGCCGAAAATGTAAGCAAGTTCAGGGAACATCAGGACCTTATCGCCAGTTTTCCTGTATATGCCGAACAGGTGGGCGAGCAGGTATCCAATCTGGCAGAGAGTTATTCCAGCCCCAGTCTTGCACTTGAGGTGGGACCGGGAGAAGGGGAGTTTCTGGCGGTGCTCAGTCCGCTTTTTACTGAGGTCATTGCATTAGATAACGCGCCGGCCATGCTGTCTCGAGCACAAGAGTTTGCCTCACAACGAGAACTGAGGAACATCCAATTTATTGCAGGGGATACACGAGAGGCACTACGCCGACGTGTTCTGGCAGACTGCATCATTGTCAATATGGTGCTGCACCACACACCTTCCCCAGCCGATATTTTCCAGGATCTGAGCCATTTGTTAAAACCCAATGGCACCGTGCTGGTCACAGATTTATGTCGACACGATCAAGGCTGGGCAAAAGAGACCTGCGGTGATTTATGGCAGGGCTTTGAACCGGAAGACTTCACCCGGTGGGCGGCTCAGGCCGGCCTACAGGAAAGCTCCAGTGTCTATTTTGCCCTGCGTAATGGCTTTCAAGTACAGGTACGGCAGTTCGTTAAAACAACCAGCGAGCCCGTCACCCAAATTTCAAATTAAACCCTATAGTTAACAGTTACCGGTAGGAGAACCCAATGGCTGAATATTCAATTTTTACATCGGAGTCTGTATCAGAAGGACATCCAGACAAGATGGCAGATCAGATTTCTGACGCAATTGTCGACGCAATATTAAAAGACGATAAAGAAGCCCGCATTGCCGTTGAGTCTCTGGTTAAGACCGGCATGGTTGTGGTGGCCGGCGAGGTGAGAACCTCGACCTACGTCGATTTGGAAGACTTGATCAGAGAAGTTGTGTTAGACATCGGCTATAACTCAAGTGATGTCGGCTTCGACGGCGCCTCTTGTGCCGTACTGAATGCCATTGGCAAGCAGTCCCCTGATATTGCTATGGGTGTGGATGAAGCCGAAAATAAAGACATGGGCGCGGGCGATCAGGGGTTAATGTTCGGTTACGCGACCAATGAAACAGATGTGCTGATGCCAGCACCCATTCTCTACTCACACCGATTGGTTGAGCGTCAGGCCTATCTACGCAAAAACAATGTGCTGTCCTGGCTCCGCCCGGACGCCAAGAGCCAGGTCACCCTGCGTTATGAAAACGGCCGTCCGGTTGCCATTGACGCCGTCGTACTTTCAACCCAACACGACCCAGACGTCAGCCAAGCCAACATTCGCGAAGCGGTGATGGAAGAAATTATCAAACACACGCTGCCAAGCGAGTGGTTGCACAAAGATACCCTGTTCCACATCAACCCGACCGGCCAGTTTATTATCGGCGGACCAGTGGGTGACTGTGGCCTAACCGGCAGAAAGATTATTGTCGACACCTACGGCGGCATGGCCCGCCACGGCGGTGGCGCATTCTCTGGAAAAGACCCATCAAAAGTAGATCGCTCCGCAGCCTACGCCGGGCGCTATGTCGCAAAAAATATTGTCGCCGCAGGCATTGCCGATCGCTGTGAAATCCAGGTGTCCTATGCCATTGGTGTAGCAGAACCCACCTCCATTGACGTGAATACTTTTGGCACAGGAAAATTATCTGACAGCGCCATTACCGCCTTGGTCCACGAGCACTTTGATCTTCGTCCGCGTGGCTTGATTGAAATGCTGGACCTGAAGCGACCCATTTATCGTAAAACCGCAGCCTATGGCCATTTTGGTCGCGAGCTCGAAGAGTTTACCTGGGAAAGAACCGACAAAGCCGACGCACTGAAAGCCGCGCTTTAACTTAATACACTCGCCCCCCGAATCGACGGGGGATGAAAAAGGATTTATTTGACATGACAAACACTGAAAATTTTAACGACTACAAAATTGCTGATATCGAACTTGCTGCCTGGGGCCGCAAGGAAATTGACATCGCCGAAGGCGAAATGCCTGCACTGATGGCCCTGCGCCGTAAGTACCGCGACGCCAAGCCACTGGCCGATGCCAGAATTATGGGTTGTATTCACATGACAATCCAGACCGCCGTATTGATTGAAACCTTGGTTGATTTAGGGGCAGAGGTTCGCTGGTCTTCCTGTAATATCTTTTCGACCCAGGACCACGCCGCTGCAGCTATCGCCGCTGCCGGTATTCCCGTATTCGCCTGGAAAGGAGAGACGGAAGAAGAATTCCTCTGGTGTATTGAGCAAACCATTTTGAAAGACGGTGAAGTCTGGAACGCCAACATGATTCTCGATGACGGCGGCGACCTTACAGAAATGGCCCACAATAAATACCCAGCCATGTTAGAGGCCATTCACGGCATTAGTGAAGAGACAACAACCGGTGTTCATCGCCTGCTGGAAATGTTGGAAAAAGGCAGCCTGAAAGTTCCGGCCATCAACGTAAATGATGCTGTCACCAAATCTAAAAATGACAATAAATACGGCTGCCGTCACAGCTTGAACGATGCCATCAAACGCGGTACCGATCACCTGCTGGCAGGCAAGAAAGCACTGGTTATTGGTTACGGGGATGTGGGCAAAGGATCAGCCGCGTCCCTGCAACAGGAAGGCATGATTGTAAAAGTAACAGAGATTGACCCCATCTGTGCCATGCAGGCATGTATGGACGGCTTTGAGGTTGTCTCGGCTTACAACAACGGTGTTAATACGGGCCAGGCTGAAGACACCAACAAGCTTCTGCTTGAAAACACCGACTTGGTTGTTACCACTACCGGCAACATCAATGTTTGCGACAGCGCTATGCTGCAAACACTAAAAAGTGGCGCGGTGGTTTGCAACATCGGACATTTCGACAATGAAATTGATACCGCCTACATGCGTGAAAACTGGGCTTGGGATGAAGTAAAACCACAGGTTCATAAGATATACAGAGCGGGCACGGCGGATGCGGCCAACAACGACCATTTGATTTTACTTTCAGAAGGACGCTTGGTGAACCTGGGCAACGCCACAGGCCACCCATCCAGAATTATGGACGGCTCTTTTGCCAATCAGGTACTGGCGCAAATTTATTTGTATGAAGCAAAATTTGCCGACCTGCCCAGCGCCGAGAAAACCGAAAATCTCTATGTGAAAGTCCTGCCTAAAAAGTTGGACGAGGAAGTTGCAAAAGATATGGTTGAAGGATTTGGTGGCGTGCTGACTCAAATGACAGAAGCACAGGCCAGCTACATCAATGTGCCACTTGATGGCCCCTTTAAACCTGAAAGTTATAAATACTAGGACCCAAGATGAGTCAAGCAGACGACATTCGATTGAGTTTTGAGTTCTTCCCGCCAAAAACGGCTGAAGGGCAAGAGAAACTCAATAAGGTAAGGGCAGATTTATCTGCCTTTGCACCGGAGTTTTTTTCGGTCACCTACGGCGCAGGTGGTTCAACCCGCAGTAATACAAAAGATGCTGTAAAAAGTATTCTCAATGCTGGCGAGGGTGCCGCACCCCATCTGTCTTTTGGCGGTGATAACAGTGAGACTATCCGCGAGCTGATTGAAGAATATAGAAATATCGGCATCGAGCGTCTGGTGGCTTTGCGTGGTGACATGCCCTCAGGCATGGGCGGGTCTTCACAATTAGTCTACGCCAATGAACTCGTCGGCTTTATTCGTCAGGAGTTTGGCGACCACTTCAAACTGGAAGTGGCCGCGTATCCTGAGATTCACCCTGAAGCAAAAAGTTACGCCGAAGATGTGAAATACCTCAAACAGAAACTGGATGCGGGTGCAAACAGCGCACTAACACAGTATTTTTACAACCCTGATGCTTATTTTTTCTTCATTGACCAATGTCAAAAAGCCGGGATAGACAAACCCATTTATCCAGGCATCATGCCAATAATGAATTACAAAAACCTGGCTCGTTTTTCAAAGAGCTGTGGCGCAGAAATTCCTCGCTGGCTAGCAAAACGCCTGGAAGACTTTGGCGATGACAATGCATCGATCAAGGCCTTTGGCATCGACATGATCAGCGACTTGTGTGAAACCTTGCTGGAAAATGATGCCCCGGGTTTGCACTTCTACACCATGAACCAAACGGAACCTACAGCAAGTATCGTTCGCAACCTGGGGTTGATCCCCATCGAACAAGAATCGTAGGTTGGAGCACTAGGCCCATGCGTATCGCCAGAATTTTTACACCTCAGGCCTTAACGCCGGGCACCTCCCTTTCACTTGAAGAGGACGCCTCTCGACACCTGTCAAAAGTGCTGCGAATGAAAGTGGGGCGGGAGGTTACTCTTTTTAATGGCGAAGGTGGGGAGTACACCGCCTTCATTACCCACATTGATAAAAAATCAACCACGCTGGAAATCAAAGAAGGCTGCGATACCGATCGGGAATCTCCTCTCGATGTTGAGTTATGTATTGGCATATCTCGCGGAGAAAGGATGGATTGGGTTTTGCAAAAAGCCACCGAACTGGGCGTCAGCAAAATCACTCCTGTGTTTACTGAGCGAACCGAGGTTAAACTCAATGCACAACGTCTGGAAAAAAAGATGTCTCACTGGAGGCAGATTATTATCAGCGCCTGTGAACAGTGCCAACGCAATCGCCTGCCGCTTGTTAACCCACCCCAAAACCTGAGTGAGTATTTGCCGCAGTGTTCGTCGGACATGAAACTGGTATTACACCACCGGAGTGATGAAAAACTGAGTGAACGAGAGAAACCCGAATCACTGACCCTGCTAGTTGGGCCAGAAGGCGGATTAAGTGAAAGTGAAATTCAAACGGCGGAAAAAAATGGATTTGCGCCCCTGACGCTCGGCCCCAGGGTACTGCGTACCGAAACGGCGCCGCTGGTGGCCCTGAGTTTGTGCCAGTATCGCTGGGGGGACCTTTTCTAGGCCCCTGCTTGACTAAACCCCAAGTAGGCCTGCTCCAAAGCCGCCACGTTGGGAATAATAGCTAATTCACCCGCGAGAGAAACATGCATCAGCTCAAAGGGTTTTACGACTACATTTTCTATTTGTGAAATTTCACGATCGTTAACCCGGGCCAATCTTGGAATGCCCTGAGTAGCGATGGCAATAAACGGCAAGTCTTCACTTTCCCCCGTGTTGTTCAAAATGGCCACCCGGCAGCGATTATGAATCGGCGCTCTCGCCTCACCATTGATAACCTCAAAAGACAGTAAAGGCACTTGTCTCTCGCGCCATAGAAACATGCCCATAAACCAGTCAGGCGCGTTCAATACGGGCACGGGCATTTTCCAAGGCACCATTTCAGCAACACTCACCGTTGGCATTAACAGCGTGCGCTGTTCCATTGGGATCAAAAGGCTGGCCACCTCTTCGCTGTCGATCTGCTGGGTATTCGGGGCATTTTCAAGCACGTTGTTGTCCTAGTTTATTTAACTAACGATGACTAACATCGCTGAATAATGTGACAGGCTATGGCGCAACATCAACCGTGGCCATACTGTCGTTCAAATTGTTTGGCCAGCCCTTCTGGGGTGCCCGAAAAAGACGCTAAATCTGCCTTCATTATAGCCGCCGGCATTGATTCGACCACGCAACTATCAAGTGACTGTGCCCAAACAAAACCACCTCTTTGTTCCATCAAGCGGCACGCAACCAATCCATCCTCGCCCATGCCGGTAAAAATGATTGCACCAGCCCTGACTCCAAAAACCTGCGATACATTGGCTACGACACAATCGATTGACGGGGCAAAAGGCCCCGGCCAACTCGCGTCTGGCAGATGACAAAAAGTGCCGTTATCCAACACCGACACCCCCTCGGCCGGTGAGAGCACCGCCACCTGACCTTGTCGAATCGTCTGCCCGTGCGCCGCGATATAGGCGGGGTAATGGCTGTGTTGACTCATCATTTTTACGAGCACGTCATCGTGGTTTACATCAATGTGCTGAACGTAAATAAATCCCGTTTTCAAACCTGCAGGCAAACAATCGAAAAACAGTTTTACTGCTGCAGGCCCACCGGTAGACGCTGCGATGACACAGACGTTTTCGGCAACACTGTCGCTGCCGCGGTCCAAACTAATGGCGCCTGCCATCTGGATGAACTGCTTCGACAAACGTTCAAACCAAATGGAATAGTCCGGACTACCAATTGCGGGCGGTTCACCGTCGCCTAAAATGACCGGCGTATCAAGCAACTCCAACCACTGGTCAAACTCGGGATTACTTGCATCTGCATCAACATCAACCACCCAGGCATCAATGGCCGACTGTTCGTGCCACTTCAGACCGCCCTCGGCGCCGTGTAAAAACTGACCCGGCACCAGCCGGGCACCCACTTTAAAGCCACATTCTTCTATCGCATGCGCTAGACCGCGCTGCTGCACGGTCGTATTGCAGACCAGCCCCAGTGTCAGAACACTCAAGTGACTATTCCGTCTCGCCGCCCAATAACTCTTTAATGTGACCGATCAAGGTATCCTCCTGATAGGGCTTGCCAAGATATTGATTCACCCCGAGACTAAAGGCATGTTCACGGTGTTTGTCGCCCGTGCGGGAGGTGATCATAATGATGGGTAAGTCTTTTAAGGTGGAACTGGAGCGCACATTTTTGGCCACCTCAAAACCGTCCATTCTCGGCATTTCAATATCCAGCAACATAAGATCCGGGCGCAAGTCCTGCAATTGATTCAATGCATCAATACCATCTTTGGCGGTGTGCACAATGTAACCCTCTCGTTCCAAAAATCGAGTGGTTACTTTTCTTACGGTGACTGAGTCATCCACAATTAGCACTGAAGAGGCCATTGACTCGCGCCGCGCCAACGAACTGGCAACGCTATCCTCGTGGTCACCTTCAAGGCGGACCAACTCTTTTCGAACCATCGCGTGAGGGTCGAGAATCACCACCACACTACCATCACCCATGACCGTGGCGCCCGACAGACCAGCCACTTTGCTGAACTGTGTGCCCAGGGTTTTTACTACAATTTCCCGGCTCCCCATCAAGCTGTCAACCTGCAATGCTATAGCACGCTCGGCGCTACGAACCAAAACAACCGGGATTGGCAGCACACTGCCTTCCAGCTTGGGGTTGGCGCCGGTATTGAGCATCTCACCCAGGTATCGCACCTGGTAATTTTGACCGGCGTATTCAAACCTTGCATCCTGATCTTCGTAATAGTGCTCAAGCTCAAAGGGGCTCACTCGAACAATACCTTCAATGCTGTTCAGAGGAATGGCAAAACGATCCTCTCCTACTTGCACCATTAAGGCCCGGTTTACCGACACGGTAAAGGGCAAACGAACAACAAATTCTGTGCCCTGCCCAGGCTGGGAAACAATTTGCATATTGCCTCCCATTTGTTTTATTTCAGAGTGAACCACATCCATGCCAACGCCGCGGCCTGACACG
>ENA-OSET01004947-OSET01004947.1-sediment-metagenome-genome-assembly--contig:-NODE-4947-length-11523-cov-3.608422_pt1 | contig 11523 bp, 12 predicted proteins | sample MGYA00237882_ERZ534229 | MGnify/ENA primary metagenome ERZ534229 (study PRJEB26408, sample SAMN06266212) | sediment metagenome | isolation source: Hudson Canyon methane seep mesocosm | place...
TCTTGCGTTGGGTATTTAACTGATATTACAAAAAACAGGGATTAAAATAAGCCATCTCACCGTTAATTGTTAAAAAACAAACGTAGGAGCGGTCTTTAGCCGCGAATGCACTAAACAACTACCATATATCCATATACTCGCGGCTAAAGACCGCTCCTACAGAATCGGCTCAAAGAGGTATGATAAGGTTATTGCTAAATAAAGAGGTCATTATGAATTATTCAGAACATATTACAATTGAAGCTGGTAAACGCGGTGGTCAACCGTGCATAAGAGGTTTACGCATTAGTATTTATGATGTCTTATTGTGGCTAGCTGAAGGTATGTCAGAAAATGAAATTATAGAAGATTTCCCAGAATTAAAACCAGAAGATATTAAAGCTTGTTTAGCGTTTGCAGCTAACAGAGAACATAATATCAGCACCCTTCTATAATGAAATTATTGTTAGATGAAAACCTTTCTCGACGAACCATCCCTTTTATACAAGATATATACCCAAATAGCACCCAGATTTCATTGCTAAATATGGAACATTATAGTGACATAGAAATTTGGAAATTTGCCAAAACCCAAAAATATGTCATTGTAACTAAAGATTCTGACTTTATTGATATGTCAATTTTATACGGGCAACCACCAAAAATTATTTGGTTAAAGATTGGTAACCAAACAAAAGCAACAACAATAAATTCACTTATTCAAAATAGAGAATAAACGTAGGAGCGGTCTTTAGCCGCGAATGTATCAAACCGCTACCCATATTATCCATATATTCGCGGCTAAAGACCGCTCCTACAGAATTGTCCTGTAGTTAATTGACCACCTGCTTTTTAATAATGAAACCTAAAAAAATAGGTATTAAACAACCCAGGAATTAATAAAAATGCTTAATACACCCCAACAATACACGGACACATCAAACCTAAAAACCCCCGTATTAATCATCATCATTGATACTGAAGAAGAGTTTAATTGGAACAAACCCTTTAACCGCAAAAATATTAGCGTAAAAAACATAGCCCACCAGCAAAAAGCACAAAAAATATTCGCCAAGTACGACATAAAACCAACCTATGTCATAGACTACCCCGTAGCAAGCCAAGCAGAAGGCATTCAGCCACTAAAAGAACTTTATGACAACAACCTATGCGACATAGGCGCACACCTACATCCTTGGGTCACACCGCCATTAACCGAAGAGGTTAATAACCACAATTCCTTCCCAGGCAACTTAAGCTATGAACAGGAATATGAAAAACTAAAAACATTAACAAACACGATTACAGAAAGTTTTGGCTTCCAACCCTCAATTTATAAAGCAGGGCGTTATGGTGTTGGAGCAAACACCACAGAAATATTACAAAAGCTAGGCTATAGCCTAGATTGCAGTGTCGTCCCTAACACCGACTTCAGTCATTGTGAAGGCCCAGATTTTACACACATAAAAAACTGTCAACCTTATTACTTCTCCAGCAATAAAATGCTAGAAATACCCCTATCAGTCGCTTATGTTGGATTGCTTGCAAAACAAGGGAATGATTTTTATAACAAAATTCAGCAAGAAACCAGCATAAAATATAAAATACCAGGGATATTATCCAGATTAGGACTATTTGAGCGCATCAGGCTTTCACCAGAAGGCCACACATTAGATGAATTAAAACGGCTCACCCTCAGCATGTTAAAACAAGAGCAAAAAGTTTTTTGCTTAACATACCACAGCTCCTCACTTATGATAGGCGGCTCACCCTATGTAAACAGTGAAAAGGAATTAGCCGCATTTTTAGATACAATAGACCAATACCTAGGTTTTTTTAAAAATACAATAAAAGGTAAACCTAGCACACTAAAACAAATGTAGGAGCGGCCTTTAGCCGCGAACATACCAAACCGCTACCCATACTATCCATACATTCGCGGCTAAAGACCGCTCCTACAGATACCTCACATAGAAAACAGGAGTAAATGATGTCTACCATAAAAAAAACAGCCGTAATCAGTGTAGAAGAATATTTACACGACGAATCAAACCGAGAAATAAAACATGAATTCATTAATGGTGACGTCTATGCAATGGCAGGGGCAAGTGCTAATCATGAAAGAATATCCATGAATTTATCCGTTAGCTTTGCAACCCACTTAAAACACTCTCCTTGCGAGCCCTTTGGCTCGGATATGAAAGTAAAAGCAGGTACAAACTTCTTCTATCCCGATGTGCTAGTAGATTGTAGTTTTGATGAATCAGAACCTTTCTATACAGAAACACCCGTTATCATCATTGAAATACTATCTAAATCAACCAGCCAAAAAGACCGTACAACAAAACGCTTTGCTTATCTTAATATACCTACTCTACAAGAATATGTACTTATTGAACAAGATTTTGTAGATATTGAAGTGATCAGAAGAAAAGATGACTGGAGCTCAAGGCACTATTTTTTAGGCGATAAAATTACATTTGAATCCATCGATTTAACGCTAGAAGTAAAAGATATCTATGCTAGAGTAAATAACAGCGATATTTTTGAGTTAATTAATAAAAAGTAACCCTTCAGCCCCCCTCTTTAAAAAGATGGGTTAGGGGATATTCTATTAGATAAATACTCCTAACCCCCTATTTTCTCAAAGAGGGAGAGGAGAGCGATTACAATAAAAAACCATTAATACAGATTTAAATAACTAATAGATACTTATTTATTTGAAAAATTCATCAATAAAACTATTTATATAAAATACCAATTTCAATTGGTCACTAGACATTACAAAAATGAAAAAAAAAATATATATTATTTACTACACGTGGGCTAGCACAAAAAATAATCATGCTGGAATGAGTTATTTTGTTAATCAGTTAAAGCTGCAATCCGAACATGACATTCAACTGATCCAACCACCGACGTTAATCACTAGCCTAATAAAAAAACACTACTATGCATCACGTATCTGGCAACAAATCATAGCTTTTTACTTAAAATTAATGCTAAGAAAAAATGACAGTGTCATGTTTATGGAATACCTTGGTGGCTGGCGATGCGGTGGCCACTCTAATATTGCACGACTATTAAAAAAATGGAATATTAAAAATCACCGTATAGGAATGGTACATCTTGCAAAAAATCATATACTAGAATCCTACACTGAAGAAAATATGGTTTTAGACCTAGAGCATTTAAATTCAATACTTGTTATGGGAAGCTCTTTAGAAAAAGACATTGCATCATTAGGATTTAACAATGTGGTAAGAACCTATCATTATGTGGATACTAACTACTATCACCCCTTAGTAGTACCACAGAAAAACAATAAATTAACAGTTATTGCAATGGGAACCCTAAAAAGAAATCACGCATTAATTTTTAAAATAGCAAAGAACTGCCCTAACATAGACTTTCTCGTTTGCGCAGGCCGCTCAACTATTGACAGCCTGACAGAAGCTAATGTTACAGTACTAGGGTACATGGAAGAATCTGAGATGTTATCAGCAATGCAAAAATCAGATATTAGCTTATCTATTATGGAAGATACCATAGGAAGTAATGTTATAGCCACCTCACTCGCCTGTGGTTTAATTAATGTAGTCTCAGATGTTGGATCTATTCATGATTATTGCTCTCTAGAAAATTCCGTTTTTTGCCTCAATGAAAATGACTTTATTAAAGCGCTAAATACCCTAGCGAAAGATAAAAACATAGCCTTAAAAAAAGAACATGCTCGAAATAAAGCACTTCAAATATCTCTCGACAAATCTATACAGTGGTACGATGATTTTTTTAAAAAATCATAAGACTCCATATACCAATAACGAATTTAAGTAATAAAGGAATAATAAATGAAAGAAACAGACAAACCATTTTTCTCAATTATAATTCCAACAAGAGATAGACCAGAATTATTTAAAAATGCATTGGAATCAGTATGTAATCAAATGTTTACTGACTTCGAGATAATTGTCATTAATGATGGTTCTAGCGAACAAAACGAGAAAGAATATAACAATATATTATCTCAATATGATAAACATAATATAAGAATAGAACACTTAATATACAGACCTAATGGGCATAACAGTAGTTTTACACGCAATTATGGCGTCGAACTATCACAAGGTTTGTATGTCTGTTTTTTAGATGATGATGATAGCTGGATTGATAATGAACATTTAAGCAATGCACACCACTCTATTAAAGCTCAAATTAATAAAGTTGACCTATATTTAAGTAATCAAATTGCAATAAAAAAAGACGGAACATTAGTACCCAATGTATGGATAGAAGATCTACAAGAAACGGCACTAAAAAAAATAGATCCAGATAAAACAGGAATATATAAAGTTACAACAGATATATTATTACAGTCCAATGGATTTTGTCACTTAAATTGCTCCATTTATTCACGCTTATTTTTTGATAAAATAAATGGATTAGACGAAAACTTAAGGTATGAAGAAGATAGAGATATCTATATTAGAGCAATTGATAAAGCAGGACAGATGTTACATAGCCCAAAGGTAATAGCACAGCATAATATCCCTGATAAAAATAAAAAAAACAACATTTCTACTCAGCAAAATGAATTAGAAAAACTTATATTTCAACTAAGGATTTTCGATAAAGGAATATTATTTTGTAAAAACAAAAAAATAAAAAAACGTTGCCTTGAAAATAAAATGTATGTTCTAAAAAATATAACTGACATTTTATATAAAGAAAAAAAATATAAAGACTCCTATACTTATGGGAAAGAAGCTTTTTCAATAAATTTAAGTTTAAAGTGGCTATTTTTTTGTATATTAATTTATATAAAAAGTAACTTATCAACAAAACCATAAGCTAAATTTTTCAAAAAATATCAACTAATATAATATTAAACATACTCTAAAAAATGATTAAAAATGATGCTAAAAGTTCAAAAATAAATTTAATTCTAGCTGGCACACAAAAAGGAGGAACATCTGCTCTTGATATCTACCTGAGGAAACATAATGAAATATTAATGGCTAACACAAAAGAAGTGCATTATTTTGATACTGAAAACAATTTTAGCAGCGAGATAGATTATGCTACATATCATTCCAACTTCTCATTACCAACAAATAGAAAAATAATAGGAGAATCAACCCCTATTTATATGTACTGGTATCATGCCCCTCAAAGAATGTGGGCTTATAATCCTGAAATGAAAATCATTGTAGTCTTAAGAAACCCAATTGATAGGGCGTACTCTCACTGGAATATGGAGCGTGAAAGAGGGAAAGAGCAATTATCTTTTTTTGAAGCAATTCACAACGAGCAATCAAGGTGTAAGGAATCACTACCTTTACAACATAGGGTATATTCATATATTGATAGAGGTTATTATTGTGAGCAGTTAAAAAGACTATTCCATTTTTTTCCAAAAGAAAGTGTTTTGGTACTAAAAAGTCAAGAGTTAAAAAATAATTTGACTTATACTCTAAATGAAATATCCGATTTTTTAGAAATTGAACAGTTTAAAAAAATAAAACATAAAAACATACACTCAAGAAAATATACAAAGATTAATGAAAATGACAAATATTACCTAAAAGATGTATATAATTATGAAATAAAACAGCTAGAAAAACTCTTAAGTTGGGATTGTTCCGACTGGTTAGCTTAGCTATAACGACTCTTTTAACACAGGCTACACAGCTTAAATAATTAAAAACATATAAAATGATATAGCCTCCCTACCTAGGCAATTGAAAATGAAAAAACTACTTACAAAGAAAATACAACTTTTAAAACCATTACAACCAATTTTTTTATTAAGTCATATGCGGTCATACTCTAGTGTATTAGGGCATATTATCGGAAATAATCCAGAAATAAATGGTTATTATGAAATGCATCTTAATTATGATAACTGCAAATCATTTTTAAGGCAAAAATCAAGGTACCTAGAAAATCATGAATTCAAAAAAGAAAGTAAATTTTTATTTGATAAAATACTCCACAATGAACACGAAATTAATTTTGACTTAATCAGTAGAAAAAAGTCAAAAATCATTATTACAATAAGAGAGCCGGAAGAAACAATTTTAAGTATAGTTTCTTACTACGCGCAGCATAACAACACCCATAACTATTCAAAAATAGTACATGCTGCAGAATATTATAAAGAAAAAATTGATCCTATATTCCCTATCAAAATTTTCATAAATTACAGAAAAGATAATTATAAAATATAGATCAATTTTATACCATCTGAAATTAGCTCAATTACTCCTAGCGCCTTTAAACAAAACATTTTTAAATGACAAGAAAAAATATTTTATATCAGTTTTTAATGGTGCTTTGGCATAGGCCTTTAAGTATTTTAATTCAGAAGCCATAATCTCATCCATTGTTTTAGGCAAATCAACATAAAATGGGGGTATATAACCAGGTTTAAACTGTGGCCTTATTTCTTGTAATTCTTTTGAATATAACCTAAAAAAGTGTTCGCTTATCGGGCGTACGCCAACAATTTTAATGTCTCCCTTTAAGATGTTAATAAGCATGGGGAGTTCGTCAATCCAAAATTTTCTAAAAAATTTTCCATGAGGAGATATTCTGAAATCATCTTTGATTTTACCCCCCTCTTTCAAGTTGTTTTTTTGAAAAACATATTCCTGTAAATATTCTGAATAAGGTCGCATAGAACGTAACTTATACACCCTAATTGGCTTTCCATGTTTTCCTAACCTATTTAGACTAATAAGAAAACCATAAGACGGATTCAAGTCGTAACAGGGTTCTTTAACCTTTTTAAAGGTAAAATATATTTTATTATTTTTATACTCTTCTTCAATAATTTCAAAGCCACAAGAATAAAGCCTGCCATAGGTTTCAGCTTTTGACAAAACTCGACCTTTACCATTGGTGATGATAAAATAGAGTTTTTTTGTTATCGATAACTTAGGAAAGACTCTTACTAAGAGCGTGTCAAAGAATAGATGTATTTTATTAAATGGTATGGGGGAAAAATTCAAAATACGTTTACGCCGAACTGAATAAGTTTCGACATTCCCTTTAAATATACCTCCATTTTTTAAACTCCTGTTTATAGATTCAAAATATTTATTTAAATATCGAATATCATTAATACTTTCCCCTCTTATTATTAGTTCGAGATCCGTGACTTTTACCGTGCCTATTTTAAAATCAATATCATTAGAAGTTTTCATGTGCACTAGTTTTTATTTTGGGATTTCATAGATCTGATTTGTGTGAGTTACCTATTAAGAAGAATTTCATATACATTTTCATATTGCTTAGCAATATCACTCCATACATAATTTTCATTCAATTTAAAAAAAGCATTTTGTGATTTTTCTATCATAGAGGAATAATTATTATTAGCCCATTCTATTTTAGTGGCTAAATCATTGGAGTCTCCTTTTTGGAAGTATAAAAGTTCATCATCATTAAAAATATCTCTGTTTTCTGGGATATTTGCACAAATCATAGGTGTTTTAAATGACGCTACCTCAAGCATCATCATAGACATAGATTCAATTTCTGATGGATAAACAAAAATCTTAGCAGAACTAATGTATTGATTTAAGACTTTTCTATCTTTAATTAAACCTAAAAATTCTATATTATTAACGCTTTTTGAAAGAATGAGTAATTCATTTTTATATCCTGGTAACTGATCAAAATCACCTATAATTTTAATAGAGCCCATATAATCCAACGAAATAATGGCTTTTAACAAAACGTGACAACCTTTATTCGGAATAATCCTACCTGCAGCAAAAACAATATCACAATATTTATCTTTACTCAAAATTGTTGCTAGGTTAACCCCATTAGGGATATAAACGACCTCCTTCTTTCTTTTTAGAATTTCTTTAATTATTCGGTTGTCTTTAAGAGAAACAGTAGTTATAATGCTTGCAAAACCTAGAAATAGTTTATCCTGAAAATCAAAAAGCCATTTTAAAGAGCTCCATTTATCTGTTAATACCATCCCATGAGTTGTAAGAATCACTTTACTTCTTAACCTAAGAAATGGAATAATAAAAGCAGCATCACGATGATGTAAATGAATTAAATCATAATTAGATTTGAATAAAACATGAAAAGTTGAAAGGATATAATAAAATAGTGTGTTTACTTTTTTACTATTGAATTGATTAAATACAATTTGTTGGTATCCATTATAAAACCCTGTTTTTTTATGTGTATGTGATGCTGTAGCGTAAACAGTAAACTCATATTTATCCTTTAGTTGTTCAATTATATTTTCACCAACAGTTGCTGCACCTCCAAATGCAGGTAACCCTTTCAATCCAATAACCGCAATTTTTTTCACATTTACTATATACTCAACACTAATTTATTATATCTTTCCTCAAAATTATCTATAGAATATTCCCTTTTAAGCCTATCATAAGCACTAGATCCAAAATTAATCCTTTTCTCATGATTATCAATTAAACCATGTATTTTTTCTCTAAAGACATTTAATTCTCCTTCATTAATTATATAACCATTTTTATTATTTATAACAAGTTTATCATTATCTCCTACTTTAGTTGCAACTACTGGAAGTGTATGTGACATAGCTTCTAAGATAGTATTAGATACTCCTTCTTGTTTTGAACACTGAAAAAATAAGTCTGCTCGCTCATAAAAATCATTTATATTTGGTGGGTTGATAATTATTTCAACATAATCAGAAATATCCAAATCAGAAATAATTTTCCGAATTTCTTTCTCTTTGCTACCCCACCCAATTATAGTATATTTTATTTTTATTTTATTTTTGATTAATTCTGCTATTACAGATAATGCAAACGGATAGTTTTTAACTTCCTCAAAGCGTCCAACTGATAAAATATTAAAAAAACCCTCTGATTTAACTTTAACTTTTTTCTTTGGAATGGGAAATAGAGCATTTGGTATATAAATTGATTTGTGTTTTAAAAACCCCATATCAATACAATTATCCATACCTGAAACATTATTAAATATTGTATAATCGTTCAAATTATTATGCAACAACTTCTCTAAGAAAAATTTTTTTTTACTTAATTTAGAACTCCTAATTCCACCAAATGTGCAATGAACTCTTTTTAATTTAGATAAAATACCTCCTATAAAGTTAGGCAAGAATAAATAGTTAAATAAGATTGTGTTTTTATTAAAAGTTTTAAATATTTTATATAACTTCTTTAAATGGTTTCCTTTAAGGGTAAGTACATTTATACCACTTTCAACCAATTGATTCATTAAGGAAGAATCAATTTTGTCCCTATAATAAACAATAAAAGTCACCTCAAATTTACTTCTTAATGATAATGCTAAAAGAACTGCCTGTTTTTCAGCACCCGCTTTCAATAACGTTTGCGAAAAAATACAAATACTTTTATCTTTAATAATCATATATTCAATTTTTGAAAATAATATTTATTTTTCCTATAATTATAATTGTCCCAGCAATAACTTTCCTTTTAATACCTTTGGAATTAAACGCTTTAATCCTTAAACCCATAACAAATCCTCTACTATAAATAGCTTTGTGAATTCCATCTTTTAGAGACTCAAATAAAACTGGACTCGTTCTACCAATTCTATTATTAAAAATAACCCCATCATTCTTAATTTTTTTTCTCAGGTTTGGCTCAATATCCCTTGCGGCAGTTGTCATTTTATAACCTAATTCTTCAGCAATTATTTGCCCTTCTTTAGTACCACTTCCACCAGGCCAACATAAAAAATCTACTTTTTTATTTAGTTTTGTTTCTATAATAGATTTACTCTCTGAAAGTTCCATCCTTATTCGTGACAATCTTTCTATTTCACTTTCATAATATCCATCCTCTAGATTATTATCTGATAATAATCTAGCCTTTTCTTGGTGCAGATCTTTTTTCCAGTCATTGTTGTCAAAAAAAGATTTACCTCCATTATCTTTCACATAATTGATTAAATTACTTTTAATTTCTATGTTAGGAAAAAACCTTTTAGCCATTAAACTCTTTTTACTTTCATAAACTGGTTCACCCAAATTCACTAAACTTTCGTCATCAATTTGAAGAAAAGGTTTTCTCTCAGGATAGTTATTCCAAGTAATCCACCAGTAATCATCATTTCCTGTTCTAAAATCAACTATTTCATTAGAAGTAGGGTGCCAAGTATGAGTCATTGCATGGGACTGAATGTCAATGGTATTATCACCTTCCATAATTCTCATTTCATCCCAAGTTAAAAAACCCGTAGTATCGTTATTTATGACGGTACTATCCTCATCGAATCTTTTTCTAATAATATTTCTAGGGTCAACAAACTCTGGGTTTACAAATATTGTTCCTTTAAATCCATATTTCTTTAATAAAGGATAGGCAAAAATATAATTATCTACGTATCCATCATCAAATGTCAATACAATTGATTTTTCAGGTATTATTTTATCATTATTAATATAATTGTACAAATCTATTAAATCAATAGTGTAATATCCCTTCTTTTTTAAATAGATTAATTCCTTCTCAAAGTGCTCATATGGAGTCGTTAAATAATTCCATTTCCATTTACTATTGGGCACTCCAACAGTATGGTACATAAAAACGGGTACTGCTTGTTTTTTCATTATTTATTAAAAATTAGTTTATATTCTTTTATCATTTCAATATAATTGAATGACTCCTTTAAGGTTTGAGTTGAATTCTTAATTAATAAATCATTAGTTATCAATGACTTTTTAATTGCCTTTGCTAATTCTTCAGCGTCTTTAGTCTTATATAATAATCCATTAAAATCATGAGTAATAACATCATTTATACCAGGAGAATTTGCTGCAATAATTGAAAGTTCATTGTGCATTGCTTCTAACAGGGATAAAGGTGTACCTTCAAAATCTGAATTAATCATGTAAACATCTGAAGCTCCATAAACTTCTGAGATTAAATCTCTAGAAATATTTCCTAAAAAGTGAAAACGACTTTCGAGATTAAGTTTTGCTACATGAATTTTTATTTGAGGTAATAATACACCGTCACCCGCAAAAACAAATTTAATTCTATTTTTATTCAAAAAATCTAAACCCAATATTTTAGCTGCAGAAATAACGATGCCCGGATTTTTAAGAGGTTTTATAGAACCGACTGACAAAAAAATAGTTTCATCTTTTTTATAACCCCATTTTTCCTTAAGCTTTTCTGTATTAACAGTACTTTTCTCAAATGGTATTAATGGTAACATTTGAATTACATTAACTCCAGTTCTATTATGATATACTTCACAAATCCTTTTTGAAATTCCAATTACTTGATCAGCCTTTTCAAATAACTTTAAGAATGGGTATTTCCATTTCCACTCAGATAGCCCCCCCCCATGAATAATGACAATATATTTGAAATTAAATAATTTTTTTAAAACTGGGTATGGCCACCAATTAAGCCAATGAGATCTTGATAAAGTTAAAATAATAGTGGGTTTTGATTCTAAAAGTGTCAATAATTTTATGAATATAAAAAATGGGAAAAACAAAGCCAATGGCTTAAAATTAGGCAC
>ENA-OSET01004948-OSET01004948.1-sediment-metagenome-genome-assembly--contig:-NODE-4948-length-11522-cov-7.659065_pt1 | contig 11522 bp, 7 predicted proteins | sample MGYA00237882_ERZ534229 | MGnify/ENA primary metagenome ERZ534229 (study PRJEB26408, sample SAMN06266212) | sediment metagenome | isolation source: Hudson Canyon methane seep mesocosm | place: USA:Hudson...
TGCACATTATCACTTAACATGATTGCTCCACCAACAACATCACTGTGTCCGTTGATATACTTGGTTAAAGAGTGCATTACCATGTCAGCACCTAAATCTAATGGGTTTTGAAAGTAAGGACTCATAAAAGTATTATCAACAACCACTTTTGCATTTACTGCATGAGAAGCTTCACAAATCGCTTTGATATCACTTATTTGTAACATCGGATTTGTTGGTGACTCTAACCACACTAAATCTGGATTGAAAGAAGCTAAATCTTCTTTTACAGATTCAATGTCAGTCATATTCACATGCTTCAGCTCAAAACGATCGTTGTAAATAGTATTTAAAATACGGTAAGTCCCACCGTATACATCATCGCCACAGAGGATTTTTGTTCCTTGAAGAAAAGACTGAAATATCAATGAAATCGCAGCCATACCACTTGAAGTCACTAAACAGTGTTCCGCATTCTCTAGCGAAGCCAAACATTCTTCTAAGCGAGTTCTAGTTGGATTGTGAGAGCGTGAATATTCATAACCTTTATGCTCACCAGGACTCGATTGAATAAAAGTTGAGGTCTGGTAAATCGGTGGAATTACAGCTCCCGTTGTTTCATCTGGTTGGTTACCTACGTGAATGGCTTTTGTGCCTTTATGTAAATCTTTGTGATTAGTCATTAGCCCAATATTTTTTCGATTTGTAAATCTAATTTGTCTTTTGGTGTTTCATTTTCAACATAGCCCATCTCCCTCATCCAAGCTTCGTTGTAAATTTTAGAAGCATAACGGTTCCCAGAATCTGGAAGGATTACTAGAATTCGCTCTGGCTTATCTAAAGACTCAGCATATCTTAGTGCACCTACTACAGCCGATCCACTTGAACCACCAGCGTAAATCCCTTCTTCTTGCAATAGTCTTCTAGTCATGTGGAAAGATTCCTCATCACCTACTCTCACAAATGAGTCAATTTGATCAAAGATCACATTGTCTGGTAAAAAGTCTTCACCAATACCTTCAACTAAATAACTATAAGCCTCGCCCATTTTACCTGTTTCGTGGTATTCTTTTAATATAGAACCTTCACAATCTACAGCTACAGATTTCAGATTTGGCATTTTAGCTTTCAAGTAACGCGAACAACCCGAAATAGTACCACCGGTACCAATTCCTGCCATCAATGTATCGAACTCACCTTTTGTTTGTTCATAGATTTCAGGACCAGTAATCTCAAAGTGAGATTCACCATTATCCATATTTCCATATTGATCTAAAAAAACTGAATTTGGAAGTTTAGCCAAATTTGCAGCTACAGAATAGTAGGATCTAGGATCTTCAGGCTGAACATCTGTTGGGCATACCAATACTTTAGCTCCGTATGCTTTTAGATTATCAATTTTTTCTTGCGATTGCTTATCTGCCATTACGAATACACATTTGTAACCGTGTATGGCTGCAAATAAGGCAATACCCACTCCTGTATTCCCAGAAGTAGATTCAACGATAGTTCCACCAGGTTTTAAGTCACCACGCTCAACAGCTTTCTGACACAAGTACACCCCCATACGGTCTTTAATAGATCCGCCTGGATTCATATACTCCAATTTCACATAAATGTCAGATTCTAAAGTATTGGCTACCGAGTTCAGTTTTACGATCGGTGTATTACCGATGATGTCGAGGATGCTTTGATCGAATTTCTTCATTTCTTAAAACTAAAAAAAACCCATCCAAAATGGATAGGTTATGATTTATTTACATAGCACTAATTGCCCATTTGGATTCTAGATAGATTCCTTGCAACAACAGTTTGTATGTAATTGATTTGTCTTCATGTTTGAATTACAAAATTAGGAAAAATGGTGGACTGTGCAAGTGTTTTCTTCCCCGCTTTTACGCTCTATTCTGGATAGGTTATGATGAAGTCGTGGGTGACTTAAACACGCTTAAAGCTAAACACTCCTTACTCATCCTCGGAAGTACCCACAATTAAATCTTCGTTTATTATTTGTGCTACAAATGAATCTAGCTCATAGAGAATTTCTTCCTCGGCTTCTAAAATCGTAAAAAAATTGGCCTTTAGGAAGAGGGATTTATCTTCGTTGTCGTACACACCATCCATAATTTGCTCAATTCGGTATGGGGTTCCTTCTATTGGAGTTTCTGAGTGTATTAATACTCCACTTAGATATTTTACTTCATGATTCAAAACTAACTCACCTTCACTGTCACCGAGAAAAGTCTTCGCAGTAATTCCAAGTTCCGGATAGATTCATTAATGAAAATTTAAATGCTTTAACTATTATTGAAATATGTTTGATAATGCCAAGCTACAACAAACAACTCCTTAAATGGTGCTTTGTCTTTGACGGATACATAAAATACCCAAAAATAAAGAATCGATTGATTTATTGAATTACATTTATCCCCTTAATTAGACACACAAATAGAGGATGCAAAAGAATACCGAAAAACCGACTCCAGAAGCTAAAGCGCTTTCACTTTTTTTAATGGCTTTTAAGACAAAAGACCCTATATATAAGGAGAAATCTAAACGTATTAATAAGCTATGGGATTTGGTAATGGATGGTGAGTTTAGTAGAACTGACTATAACGATGAGATTAAAAATCTATTGACTTCATACGGTGGTTACGAGGTTGTGGTAGAAAAAACAGTTCTTTTCTACATTAAAAAAATGGGCGAATGGAAATTAAAGGGTGAAGATAAATATTGTGAAGACGCTCAGAAAGTAGCTGACAAAATTTTGAAGAAGTAAGTTAATAAACCCTCACTTCATCAACAAACAACCAAGCATTTGAACCTGCAGCTGGATGCCAGTCAGGGCATTTGCCATAGTTTTCTGCTTTAATTTTTATGTACTTAGCATCCACTTCTGGGAAAGTCATCACAAACTCTTCAAAGAATTCTCTTTCTGCTTTATCTGAAATCTGTGGTTCCAATTCAGCTCGATTATAATAGCTCAATCCATCTAAAGAAGTATAGACCGTAATCTTGGTTGGCATAAATATCCAAGACAAATTGTATTGATAAAAGGAACTTAATACTGAGTCTACTTTTTGTATTTCATCAAAGCTCAATGTTGCTGTCAAGTCTTGCCCAGAATATCCTTGCCAACGACCATCTCTAAAGTCTGTAGTTCCTCTTAGTCCATCAACAATACAATTATCGCCACCACCAGAATAGCCTTCGTAATATTCCATTAATCCAGAAATAGTAGCATCTAACCCTTTATGCTGATAAAGATCTATTTCAAAAGCTTCTCCGTAGGTTTTAGGTCCTTTTGAAGCCCATGCTTTAATATGGTTTGTTCCTGAAACTGAGAAGGTAGTATCGTATTGAGATATTTCACCTTCGTTAATTTGATAATGGATGTTTAAATCCTTAGTTCCTGGCTTTAATGTAATGCTGAACTCACCATTGGAATACTCCGAGTTAAAGTGCACAGGAATAGTCTCTAAACCATATTTTACGCCTAGTTTATCTAATCGCTTATAGTGGTTTTGCACTCTATCGTAAAAGGCATAATAGTTTCTATTTGTTGGATAATTCCATAAGACTTCTGACATGGCAAGAATTCTAGGGAACACCTTGGAGTCAATTGTGTTTTGAGGAGCTCTTTCAGTCCACATATTACACTCTCCACCAATGATGTGTTTAGCCTCTTCGTCGGTTAATCCTTCAGGTATTGGATTGAAAGTGTATACTTTTTCTAAATCAGTCGCCTCTAATCCGTAATCGAAATAAGCGTGTGAAGTAGGTGATACAATGGCGTCGTGACCCGTTTTGGCAGCTTCAGCAGCACCTTCAAATCCTCTCCATGATTGTACGGTAGCATCTTGGGCTAATCCACCTTCTAGAATCTCATCCCAACCAATAAGTTTTTTCCCTTTAGAATTAATATAATTCTCTATGCGTTGAATAAAATAAGATTGTAGTTCGTGCTCGTTGTGAAGACCTTCGTCAGCAATACGTTTTTGACATTTAGCGCAATTCTCCCAACGGAATTTAGGTGATTCATCTCCACCTATATGGATATACTCCGAAGGAAATAAGTCAATGACTTCATCCAATATATTTTCTAAGAATGCAAAAGTACTGTCGTTTCCTGCACAGTAAATATCTTTGAACACACCCCAATCTTTTTCTACTTCAAAAGGACCTTCTGTACACGAGTACTCCGGATAGGCAGCTAAAGCAGCTACACTATGTCCTGGTAATTCAATTTCAGGAATTACTGTTATGCCTCTTTGTGTTGCGTAAGCAATCACTTCTTTAATTTGTTTTTGTGTATAAAAACCACCGTAAGTAGAACCGTCTTTTTCTGTTCGCCACGCTCCTATTTGTGTCAATTTTGGGTATTGTTGAATCTCAATTCTCCACCCTTGATCTTCTGTTAGATGCCAGTGAAGAACATTCATCTTATGATAGGCGAGTAAATCGATATAGCGTTTCACAAAATCCACATCCATAAAATGTCTACAGCAATCTAACAGCATACCTCGCCATTTAAATTTTGGGTAATCTTTAATGGTTGCACAAGCCAATTTTGAATCATCAATTCCAGAACTTCGAGGAATTAACTGAATTAGAGAATAGAGACCGTGAATCAAACCTTCTTGACTTGCTCCTTTAATCAGAACAAAATCCTTTTTAATTCTTAGTTCGTAGTATTCAGAATTATCATTTAAAGATGTGTCAATTAGTAGATTAATACTATTGAGTTCAATAGGATCTTCAAACGGAAGAATAGTGTCTAGTTTGTAGTCTAGCCTCTCTAATTCCAAAGACAGTAGTTCTGCAGAAGCAAAAGTATTTTTAGTCGTAAAAAGCTTAAAATCACTCAAATCGAAATACGAAGATGAGAGTTGAATTTCTTGTACTTGAGGAATAATCGTATAATACTCTTTCTCTTCCTGCGAACATGCACAGAGAGAAAGTGAAATAATAATCAGTGTAATGAATCTCATTAAGAAATGTTTTAGCTGAAAGCTCAATGCAGACAGCTGATAAAAATTAAGAATTTTGCCAAGCCAAAGCACTAGCGCCCAAAATAGCTGCATCCGAAGCTTTTAATTTACTTGGAAGTATCTCTACTTTATTTTGATAAATATTTAAAAGATAGTCTTCCATATACTTCTTTGTTGGGTTGATGATTAAATCGCCCGATTGCGCCAATCCACCAAATAACACAATGAGTTTCGGACTACTGATAGCAACGGTATTAGCCAAGCTAAAACCTAATTTCTCAGCCGTGTAATCGAAGATGTCTAAAGCCAATTGATCTCCTTTGTGAGCTGCGTCTGCAATAGACTTACTCGTGATTTCATTTAAACCGGATAGAAGACTGTTATTCGAATTCTCCAAAAACTCTTTAGAAGTTATCACAATTCCACTCGCAGAAGCGTACGTTTCTAAACATCCTTTTCTACCACAGCCACAAGTTCTACCGTTCTTCTCAACAATGGTATGTCCTAATTCGCCTGCAAAACCATCGTGTCCGTAAACTAAATTGCCGTTCACAACAAAACCACTACCTAGTCCAGTACCTAAGGTTACCATCATAAAATCGTCAATTCCTTTAGCTGCTCCGTAAATACGTTCTCCAATTGCCGCAGCATTAGCATCGTTGGTAAGGTATACTGGTAAGTTAAAATGCTTCTTAAAAAGATCTACTAAATACACTACACCTTCCCATTTAAGGTTAGGAGCAAAATCTATGGTGCCTGTATAATAATTTCCATTTGGAGCGCCTATACCTATTCCAATAATTTCAGTATAATCAAAAGAGTCAATGAGTACATTTACTTCTTTTGAGACCACAGCCACGAATTCTGAAACTTGAGGGTAATCAGAAGTTTTGATAGCGTTCTGTGCAAGACAATTACCGTTCTCATCAACTATTCCAAATACTGTATTTGTACCTCCTATGTCTATTCCTATTGCTAATTGCTTATGCATCATAATCTACTCCTTGGTCTTTTAATACTCCTTTCACTTTAACAGCAAAGAACATCAGGTAAATAAAGCAGGCTACAGTAATCCAATAGGAATTATGGATGTTAAACAAGTCGGCTAGTTTACCTTGAATTGGTGGAATAATAGCTCCACCTAATATCATCATAATTAAGAATGCTGAACCTTGAGAAGTGTATTTCCCTAAACCCGCAATTGATAAAGAGAAGATACTTGGCCACATAATAGAACAGAATAAACCACCACTCATAAATGCGTATAAAGCAATTGTTCCTGTAGAAAATAAACCGACCAACATTGCCAATGCACCCAATAATCCGAAGATAAATAAAGTTTTAGCTGGTTTTTCTTGACCAAAGAAGAACCCAGCAATCAATAATAAGATACTCCACCCGTATAAATACAAACCACTTACATCATTATTACTCAGATGATTCACAAACAAGACCACTCCAAAAGCAATATAAGGAACTACTATTAACAATACATTTTTCAATGTTTTACCTGGTCTAAATACTGTAATTGCACCTGCCCAACGACCAATCATTAAAGAACCCCAATACATCGAAATAAATGGAGCAATTTGAGATTCTGATAATCCATACTCATTATATAAACCAGGTGTTGTTAGCCAATCACCTAAATTACTTTGAATCGTAACTTCTACCCCTACATAGGTGAATATGGCCAACATACCCATTACCAATTGAGGGTATTGCATAGCGCCCCAACCTTCAGGTTTTTTAAGGGCGTTTTTATTGGCAAGCAATAAACTCCCCACTATAATTACCAAAGCTACCATCATTAATTGGAAGATGAAATTAGAATCTACCACATCACCTCTATATTGATCGAATACAAAATAGAATATCACTAAAAGTGAAAGAGTAATAAAGCCAAGAGTTTTAACAGCTTTAGGAGCTTGTACAAAAGTTGTATCGCCTTTAGCTTGTGGCAGTTTTTTAGAGAAGATAAATAATCCCGCAGCAACCAAGAACAAAGCTCCAACAGCTATATAAAGTACCTTTACAGTAGATAAATCGATTCCTGCTATTTGATCATCAGAATAAGTAGCAGCACCAAATAGTGCCAAAGCAACAACAATAGGACCAATTGCAGTACCAAAGGAATTTACTCCACCCGCTAAATTTAATCTGTGAGAACCTGTTGCCGGATCTCCTAATGCAATTGCAAAAGGATTGGCTGATGTTTGCTGTAGTGAGAATCCTAGAGCGACGACAAATAAAGCTCCTAAAATAAGTCCAAAGGAACCAATAGAAATTGCAGGAATCATAAAGGCTGCACCAATTGCAGAAACTACTAATCCGTAAACAATACCATTTTTAAATCCCCATTTATTAAGGATATCCATTTTTACATAGCCCGAAACAATAAAGAGTAGCAAAGCGCCAATATAATAAGCTCCATAAAAAGCAAAATCAATCAGTTGCGATTGAAATTGATCTAAATGAAAATACGATTTACAAAAAGGAATAAATACACCGTTAGAAGCGGCGATAAATCCCCAGAAGAAGAATACAGTTACTAAGGTTGCTAGCGCTGCATTATAGTTTGTTTTATTTTCCATCAGTATAAGTTGAAAGTTTAAAATTGAAGGTTGAAATTAATTAATAATTATTAATCAACAATTAATCATTGTCTTACGTAAGACTCAGCATCGTGCATTTTGTTTTCTCCTTCTAAATGTAAGGCATAGTTAAATCCAGGGTGAATAGCATAGGCTCCGTAATTCCCATCTTTATCAATAGCCAAATAACCTACTTGCATATCCTTGTATTCTTGCTTTGCTACAATACGTTTTACAGCTTCTTCGCATGCTTCCTGAGGATTTCTTCCTTGACGCATTAATTCTACGATTAAGAAAGTACCCAAAGTTTTCATCACCATCTCACCAACTCCTGTTGCACAAGCACCACCCACTTCATTATCTACATACATTCCTGCGCCAATAATTGGAGAATCTCCTACTCTACCGTGAACTTTCCAAGCCAATCCAGAAGTAGTACAAGCGCCAGAAATATCACCTTTTTGATCTATGGCTAGTAAACCAATTGTATCGTGATTTTCTATATTGACGATCGTCTCATATTTACTTTCCACTAGCCATTTCTTCCAGCGTTTTTCAGCTTTCTCTGTTAAGAGGTTTTCTTTTTTAAAGCCCTTTTCAATAGCAAAATCATAAGCACCTTTACCACTTAACATTACGTGAGGAGTATCTTCCATTACTTTACGTGCAACAGAAATTGGATTTTTAATATGCTCCAGATAAGAAACAGAACCACAATTCCCAGTTTCATCCATAATACAAGCATCTAAAGTAACATGTCCATCTCTATCGGGTAAACCACCATAACCAACAGACATCATTTCTGGATCAGATTCAGGAACTCTCACTCCCGCCTCTACGGCATCTAATGCTCTACCTCCATTTTCAATCACCTCCATAGCCGCTTCATTTGCTGCTATTCCATGATTCCATGTGGATATTACAATTGGTAAGCCACCATTATTTAATGATTTACCTATACGTACATCGGTCTTTACCTCACAAGAAACTAAGGCAGTACCAGCAGCTACAATTGCTGTATTCTTTAAAAAATCTCTTCTTTTCATAATGAGAATTAATTTATGCTTATTTCATCGGCGAAAATCCAGCATACATCTCCTGGAGCTCTGTGCCATTCAGGATTGTACTCTCTGTTTTTCGCAATGACTTTAATATATCTGGTCTTCGTATTTGTTTTTAGGCTGAAGTCTTGCAGAATTACGCCAGACTCTTTCTCATCAACTTCATTTAAAACGCTACCCAATTTATGGAAATTCTTCCCATCGTTTGAAGCGTAATAGTCTACACTTTCTGGCATAAATATCCAAGCATTCCAATCTTGTAGGAAACCTATACTCAATTCCTTGATGTCTGTTCTTTTATTTAAATCGATAATCGCCTCAACATTCACTCCTTGGTAACCTTGCCAAGAACCCGTCATATAGTTTTTAGCTCCTTTTAGATGATCGATAAGGGCTTTATCGCCTCCAGCAGAATAATGAGAACCATATTCTGTGAATAATTCAATAGAACGTCCTTTAGGGATTTTAGTGAATTCTGCAGTGATTTGTTTACTAGTAATTCCATCATTAACAGCAATAGCTTTAAGAGTTAGACTTTCACTAATTGTAAAAGCATCCCTATACAGTGTAGAATTTTCATTTGCTTCAGAACCATCTATAGTATAGTAGATTTTAGCCTCAGTATCCCAAGCTTTTAAAGCCAATTCATTTGAATCCGTAAAAGTTCTAGCTCCTTTATCGATATACGGAACAGCAACAATAAGGGCATCCTCAATTTGAGAAACAGGAATCTCAGAATCTAAAGAAGCCCAGTTTTCATTTGGAGTATTCGCCATGACAAATTCTAGCGTTCCACCATCCATAATTTCTGAGTGATAGATATAAGAACGATTGAAATCTTTTCCATTCAAAGTTGCAGATTGGATATACTTATTCTGCTCTGAAGCTCCATTAGCAATGATTTGGAATTGATTTCCATTTTCGAGATTAATACTTGCCTTTTCTAAACGAGGACAACCAATGGTGTAATAATCTAAACCTGGTGTTACAGGATAAATTCCCATAGCACTCAATACATACCAAGAAGACATTTGACCGCAATCCTCATTACCTGACAAACCATCGGGAGCATTGTTATACATCTCCTTTAAAATCTGAGATACGCGCTCTTGTGATTTCCAGGGCTTGTTTGCGTAATTATACAAGTAAGCCATGTGATGAGATGGTTCATTACCATGTGCATACTGACCAATTAAACCTGTAATATCAGCTTGATGTCTTCCTGCTGTTTCTGAAGATGCAGTAAATAACTCATCGAGTTTAGCTTCCAGTTTATCCTTTCCACCAAGATATTGAGTGAAACCTTTAATATCTTGTGGTACATAAAATGAATATTGCCACGAATTGGCTTCTGTATAATTGTAGTTTACTTCAGAAGGATCAAAGGGAACAAACCAAGAGTGATTCATCTTAGCACGCATGAACCCTGTATTCGGATCGAAGACATTTTTATACGATTGAGCACGCTCCATGAATTTAGTATAATCACTTTCTTTCCCTAAATCTTTTGCCATTTGAGCGATACACCAATCGTCGTAGGCATATTCTAGAGTTTTGGAAATTGATTCAGGTTCGTCATTAGCAGTGATAAATCCGTTTTTGTGATAAGACTCTAATCCTAAATGTGTTTGTTCGGCTGAGTGAAGCATCGCTTCATAAGCTTTCTCTACATCAAAATCGGTTATTCCCTTTTGATAAGCATCCACAATTACAGGAACAGAATGGTAACCTATCATGCAACCTGTATAAGTTCCTGCCAATTCCCAAACTGGTAATTGCCCTCCAACTTCATACTGATTAATAAAGGTGTTAATGAAATCAGTCGTGCGCTTTTGATCTATAATTGTAAACAAAGGATGTGTTGCACGATAGGTATCCCAAAGTGAGAATACGGTATAATTGTCAAAGTTTTCATCAGTGTGGACAGCCAAGTCGGTTCCTCTATAAGAACCATCTACATCAGAAAAAATGTTGGGAGCAATACAGGAGTGATAAAGTGCTGTGTAGAATATGTGTTTTGTTTCCTCGTCAGAATCTACTTCAATCTTCGACAGCTCTTTATTCCAAGATTGTTCAGCTTCATTTAGTGTTTTATTGAAATCCCAGTGTGGAATTTCAGCTTCTAAGTTTTTACGAGCTGATTCTACACTCACTGCAGAAATAGCAACTTTCACTAAGATTTTCTCGCCTTCTTCAGTGTTGAATTCTATAGAAGCTTTCAACTCCTTATCGTTTAATAGCAATAAGTCTGTTGGAATATCATTTTGAGCAATCGTCGCTTTCTTAAAGTCTTTGGAGAATTGTGCTACGAAATACACATATTGATCGGTAGCCCAAGCATTGGATCTTCTAAAACCTACAACTTCGTTCTTCCCTATAATTTGGATTTCAGATTCTAGCACTTCATCTCTATGCTCTAAATCTAAAATGATATTTGCTTGCTCCGATTTTGGAAAAGTATACTGATGAAAACCTGCTCTTTTGCTTGCTGTAAGAGCTACATCAATATTGTAATCTTCTAAATTTACTTGATAAAATCCAGCATGCGCCGATTCATTTTCATGAGAGAATTTAGAGGAATAGCCAGACTCTCCATTTGCGCCATTATTGTAGTGAATAGCTCCCACGGTAGGCGCTAAAAGAACATCTCCATAATCAGAAACTCCTGTTCCGCTAAGGTGTGTATGAGAAAATCCGTAAATGATGGAATCCGAATAATGATAACCACCACAACCATCCCAACCGTCTAAACGCGAATCAGGACTTAGCTGAACCATTCCAAAAGGCATGGTAGCCCCAGGAAAAGTATGTCCGTGACCACCAGTACCCACAAAGGGGTTTACATAAGAATAGAGCTCCTTGCTTTGGTTACACAAAACGATTGCACCAAGTATGAG
>ENA-OSET01004951-OSET01004951.1-sediment-metagenome-genome-assembly--contig:-NODE-4951-length-11510-cov-75.665617_pt1 | contig 11510 bp, 3 predicted proteins | sample MGYA00237882_ERZ534229 | MGnify/ENA primary metagenome ERZ534229 (study PRJEB26408, sample SAMN06266212) | sediment metagenome | isolation source: Hudson Canyon methane seep mesocosm | place...
AATATCGGTAATACCGATTTCATCGAAAAAACGAATATATTGGTAACTCATATTATCTCGCTCCTTTTAAATTAACTACTTAACATTCTAGTCCAATAATCACATTAACAAGGGGTTTATTTATTTGCTCTAAACAGATAAGAGCATATGTACCCTCTCCAAATGCTGTAATGAAATTGAAAAGAAATAAAAACAGTAATTAATTACATTACCCCCTAGCAGCTAGAAGTTGGGAAAAGTATCCTGACACATCAGGGGATAAACTGGCGTTCATGACTTTTCAAGTGATTAACCAGCAAAATAATAAATTGCTCGTAGACTTATTCTTGAGTTTTTCCGATCGCGGCTCTCTCAATTAGAAGTACAGATGACCCACCAACAAAGGGTCATCACAGACTTACATTTATTTCACTAAAAGGTCACGCATCATGCCCCTTGCATGGCAGCATATTAGCTTCATTGGAAAATATGAATTTTATGACAACAAAGAATTGACTGATATTCAATAGGTTACGAAGAATCTGCGGCTGAGTTTGAAAACGATAATTCCTCTGAAGAGTCTTAGTATAAAGGCTTTCAGGGTGGTCAGGAAAATTTTTGGTCTTTTAATTAATTAACCCCTTATTGTTTACGTAATTTCCCTGGTGTAACACCAAACTGCTTACTAAAAGCGGCAATGAAATGGTTGACATGAGTATAACCTAAATTATTCGCAATGACTTTCAGAGGTGTTGTAGTTGATGTAATGGCTTGATGTGCTAATTTTAGGCGATGTTCACAAACAAATTGAAAAATAGATTTCCCGTAGGCAGTTTTGAAATCATTATTTAGTGTACGGGCTGATATTTTATAACGTTTTGCCAAATCTTCAAGTTGTGGCGCTTTACCTTCCAAGAATAGTAACTCTTCTTTAAGCCGTGTAATAATTTTATTTTTGCATGGGGATAATGTATTTTCAGAGGGTGTTATTAGTAAAAAATTACTTAAAGAAGATAAAAATTCCAGAACCTGTGATTGAGCATAAAGCTTACCAATTGAACTTGTTAATGGATTATCCAAACTATTAAAAAAAGGGGCTGTAACAAAACTTGGTATATCTACAGTATGAGTTGAAGGTATTGAGTCAAGTTTTAATGCATTGATTAGTAATTGTGATTCTTTTTTGCCTAATAAGATTTCAAGACTAGAGTATGCAACATGAAGCATAGTCACTTCAACGGTACTGGATGCATCAAGCACTGGTTCTATATTCATTTTTTTGAAATGATGGAAATAAACCGTCCTATCACCAAAAGTTAATTCTTTTTTGGCTTCACGATCATTAACAATAACACACCCATATCGGGCCGCTTGAATGCTGATAGTTGGCGTGTCAAATTCATAGATGAGCTCAGCAAAAGGAATAAATTTCCCTTTCATTTTATTTGTAAAATGATGAGTTCCTCGTGAAAGGGTCATATCCAATGGAAGGTGATAAATTTCAACCGAGCCATGCCCAACATCATTAGGCATTGGAATGGGATAACGTAAAGTATCACCTAATTCATCATGTAATTTAAAATTTTCTATATTTGTATCGGTTAACCATTTTATTTCGGCATGGTTCATAAATTTTTTCATAGAAACATTGTACATTACAAATCACTATCATAAATACAGCAGTACATATTACGTAGAATATGATCTTCTTTTTGTAGAAGAGTGATTTTATCCAATAACTTTTTCAAAAAACTGTAGCAAAAAGTGCTTTTTTCATGGAAGAAACAAGGTAGTTCAGAGCCTGATTTAACTTATACTTTATATTTCTACACTTATAGTTTTAGTCACATTGGTAGTACTGGATCTTCAAGGAATATGACATAGTGAAATTTAAAATAGTATCGATACTTTTATTTATCTTACCTATGGTAGGTAATGCTAATCCAACTATCACTACAACAGCAGTGACAAGTGTTAATGAAGATAGTATTTATAGTTATCATTTACCCACAGATGATAGCTCATTAGTGTGGAGTGTTACACCGGCAACTAGTTTGCCTAGTTGGGGTGGCCCTGGAATGACTTTGATTCAAGCCGAGACTGTTAGCACTATTGCAGGGACGAGCAATGGCGATGTGTTTAACGAACCCTTAGGCATCGCGGTAGATTCTAGCCGAAATATTTATGTTGCTGATAGATTGCACCACAGTATTAAGAAAATAGATATTCATGGTGTGGTCACAACGATAGCTGGAACTGGTAGTCCAGGATCACATAATGGCAATGGTATATTGGCTTCGTTTAATCAGCCATTAGGCATTGCCTTAGATAGTAGTGGAAATATATTTATTGCTGATTATGAAAATCACCTGATTAGAAAAATAGATAGCAATGGAGAAGTAACCACCGTGGCAGGAACAGCCACTACTGCTGGGTTAGTGAATGCAACTGGTGCATTGGCTCGATTTAATCATCCCATAGGGATAGATGTGGCCAGTGATGGTACGATTTATGTTGCTGAATATGACAACAATACCATTAGAAAAATCGCGACAGATAATGTGGTGACAACTGTTGCAGGTAATGGTGCCGCTGGATATAGTAATTTACAAGGCACTAATGCTCGATTTAATAAACCACGCGCAATATCAATATATAACAATAATCTATATATTGCGGATCAAAATAACCATGCCATTAGAGTCATTGACCCGTCTGGAAATGTATCTACACTGGCCGGCTCAGTAATTGAGAATGCAACTGATAAGGCTAGCTATGTTGATGCCAACGGCCATACAGCTAGATTTAACGATCCTTTAGGTGTCGTTGTGGATAGTAATGGTAATGTTTATGTTGCAGATAGCAGCAATAATCGCATTAGAAAAATTGATACCAGTGCTAATGTCACCACAATTGCAGGTGATGGAGTTGCTGCTAATGATGATGGAATCTCCACAACGGCTTCCTTCAATTACCCCATTGGCATTACAACTGATGCTAATAATAATGTATATGTTGCAGACTATAATAATGGACGTATTAGAAAAGTTAATCTTTCTACTGAATTAATTGGAATACCAACCAATCCAGATGTCGGTGTGCATGATGTGAGTCTTACCTTAACAAATTCAAGTGCAGAAACATCAGTACAAGCCTTTCAAGTTACAGTTATTAATAGCAATGATATTCCTGCGGCATCAGATAATACGATTAATATGGGGAGCAATTTAACTAAAATATTTAGTATTAATGATTTTAATTATAGTGATATTGATGTGGGAGATAGTTTAGAAGCGGTTATCATCACAGCACTTGAAAGTGTTGGTACCTTACAACTTAATAATGTGGATGTAACTTTAAATCAGCAAATCCCCATTGCCGATCTGTCACAACTAACCTTTACCCCCGTAACAGATACTTCTGGTGCCAGTTACGATGTTTTTAGCTTTAAAGTCAATGATGGAGAAGTTACTTCTTCTAATTCCTATACCATGACGATTAATGTCATTGTAGCTCCAAATGTTGGGGGTAATATAGTTATTGACGATACAACGCCTGCACAAGGTCAGACATTAACCGCAACTGTCACCGATGCAGATGGTGTTCCAGGCACGATTACGTATCAATGGAAAAGTGCTGGCAGTAATGTTGGTGGCAATAGTGCAACGTATACCACGACACAAAGTGATGTAGGGAATGTCATTACCGTGACCGCTACTTACACAGACAATTTATCAAGTCCTGAAACTCCAACAAGCACTGCGACTACAGCTGTTACTAATCTTAATGATACGGGTAATATAGTTATTGATGATACAACGCCTGCACAAGGTCAGACATTAACCGCAACTGTCACCGATGCGGATGGTGTTTCAGGCACGATCGCGTATCAATGGAAAAGTGCTGGCAGTAATGTTGGCGGCAATAGTGCAACGTATACCACGACACAAAGTGATGTAGGGAATGCCATTACGGTGATCGCTACTTATACAGACAATTTATCAAGCGCAGAAAACCCAAGCAGTGCTGCGACCACCGCAGTAACGAATACCAATGATACTCCAACCATTACTGGTACACCAGCCACTAGTGTTGCAGAAGGTGCGGCCTATAGCTTTACACCAACAGGTGCCGATGTTGATACGGGTGAAACGGCAACGCTTGTTTATAGCATAACCAATAAACCCACCTGGGCGACTTTTAGTACCGCAACGGGTGCGTTAACCGGCACACCGGATAACGCTCATGTGGGTACTACATCAGGCATTGTGATTTCGGTTAAAGATGTCAATGATGCATCAGCATCACTGACTGATTTTGATATTGAAGTAACGAATGTCGACAATGTCCCAACAGTTGCCAATGCATTAACAAATTTAACAGTCACTGAAGATGCTGCGGATACTCTCATTGGTTTAGCCAGCGTCTTTACTGATGTTGATAGTGATGATTCAGCCATTACTAAAACAGTCCAAACTAATGACAATAGCAGTCTAGTAACAGCTTCAATTTCTGGTGATACATTAACTCTAAACTATGCGGCTAATATTAATGGTGTTGCCAATATCACCATAAGAGGCACTTCAAATACAAAGACAGTGGATGACACCTTTAAAGTCACTGTTTCAGCGAACCCTGACGCACCAGTATTTACCAGTACCGAGGTGACATCTGTTAATGAAGATACGGCCTATAGTTATAACATCACTACTAGCGATGCAGATGGTGATTCACTGACTATTACAGCGAGTAACATCCCATCTTGGCTTGCTCTCACCGATAATGCTGATGGTACAGCAAGTCTTGATGGTATTCCAACGAATGATGATGTTGGTGCTCATACTGTCAGCTTAAAAGTAAGTGATAGCGGCCTTTTTAGTTATCAGGATTTCAGTATCACGGTAACTAACACCAATGATGCGCCCACGATAACCAGTAATGAAATTACAGTTGCCACTGAAGATGATGCATATGCTTATACACTTATTGGTGATGATATCGATGTGGGTGATAGCTTAACTTACAGCGTAGTAACTGATTTATCTTCTAGCTGGCTTAGTTTTAATGCGACAACGGGAGTGTTAAGTGGAACGCCTGTCAATGCTGATGTGGGTATCCATAATGTAGAACTTAAAGTGACTGATGTGGGTGGCTTGAATGTCAGTCAAAGTTTTAGCATTGAAGTCTTTAATATTAACAATACGTTAATTATTGATAGTATTGCGATTACAACCGTCAATCAGGGAAGTGCCTATAGTTATACCCTTCAATCACATGATATTGATATAAGTGATGTATTAACCTCTAGTGTTATTACCAAACCAGATTGGTTGAGTTTTGCAGCTGTCACATCTATTGCAAGCGATGGTGCAACCGTTGATAGCGGTGTGTTATCAGGAACGCCAAGTAATGCTGATGTAGGTACTCATAATATTGTATTAAGAATGACCGATGAGACGGTTCCAGTGCATCAAGTGTTTACGATTGATGTGGGTAATGTCAACGATACACCAGTGATTAGTGGCACACCCAATACGAGCGTTGATGAAGATGCCTTATATGAGTTTACACCGACGGTTGTTGATCTTGATGCAGGTGATACCAAAGCATTTACCATTAGTGGTAAGCCGTCTTGGGCAAGTTTTAGTGCAACGACCGGTGTTTTAACAGGAACACCCATCAATGCTGATGTGGGTGTTTATAACAATATAGTCATTACAGTTACCGATAGTGCAGCGGCCACTGATGCGTTGGCAGCCTTTAATATTACTGTTGGTAATACCAATGATGCACCAACAGTGGATAGCACCGCCGTGACCAGTGCAAGTGAAGGCGCATTGTATAGCTACTCTATTCTGGCTAGTGATATCGACAGTGGTGATACATTAACCTACAGCGCACCGTCAATACCCAATTGGCTCACTTTTGACGCTATAACTCAGCTGTTGAGCGGCACCCCATTACAGGCTGATGTTGGAACTCATACAGTAACGCTTCGTGTTAATGATGGTAGTGTAAATGTTGATCAGACTTTCGAGATAGAGGTGCTTGAGGTCAATAGTCAACCAAGTATTACAAGTACTGCACCAACAGTTGCTACTGAGGGCGATCAATATATCTATACAGCCACAGCCATTGATATTGATGATGCTAATAATGGTACAGACTTAACTTGGAGTTTGAATAATGAGCCAACGGGCATGGTGGTATCAAGTACAGGTGTAGTGACCTGGACTCCTACAAATAGTGTGGCAACCTCTGGTACGGTAACCTTAACCGTTACTGATGGAGGAGAGGATGGAGCTACTGCAGCAACGGAGATGTTTACTATTAACGTTGTTGTAATAGATACTGATGGTGATGGTGTACCTGACTATATCGAAGTGCAACAAGGCACTGATCCCAATGATGCGAACTCGGTGTTAGATTCCGATAACGATGGTGTCGCTGATTATGTAGAAACCTTAGCAGGCTCAGATCCGACTGATGGCACCAGTGTGCCCACGGTAGATACGGACGGTGATGGCGTGCCGGATGTGGTTGAGTTGTTACAAGGCACAGATCCCAATAATGCAAGCTCAGTTATTGATAGTGACGGAGATGGTGTTTCAGATTATGAAGAAGGCATTCGTGGAACGGATCCATCTAACCCAGGTGATTCAGCCCAAGCAGTAGATACCGACGGTGATGGTGTTCCTGACTATATCGAAGTCCAGCAAGGCACCGACCCTAATGATCACACCAGTGTTCCAGTAGTAGATACTGATGGCGATGGCGTATTAAATGAAAATGATCTTGATCCCGATGATAAGACAATTACTGATATAGCAACAGAAGTTCTAGCTGATTATGATTTATTACAGACTGTGATGCTGGCTTTATCATTTAATGATATTAAATTGGCTAATGAAAGTGCATCTAAAGTAAAAACGAGCCTAGATTTAATTAGCATTAAAGATGGCGTAAGTGTGGAGTGGTCAAGCAGTGATGTATCAATAATTCACGATTCAACAGGTGCTGTAAGTACGGTCAGTACCCCGACATTAGTGACTATGACGGCAACATTAACATCTCCATTGGGCGAGAAAGCTGAACAACAAATTCTAATGACCGTTGTACCCGATACAACGAATGCTCTAACGGCTGTTAATCTTGTATCTCAGGAGCTGACGATTGATGTGCTGTTATCAGGTCAGCAACCACAATCAGTTTATAAAGCGATTAACTTACCTATTACAGGCGATTATGGTGCAGCTATAGTTTGGACAACTTCAGATGAAAGTGTCATTGCCACAGACGGTAGTGTTATTCGACCTGATGAAGTTACCGGTGATCAAGTCATTACTCTGACTGCCGAGATTACAGTCGGTGGTGAAAGTGTAATACGAATATTTACGATGAAAGTACTGCATGAACCAATCACTGATGAAGAACGTGTAGCACAGGACTTGGCTAATCTATCAGTTAATATTTTAGGGGATTCGAATAAGAGTTTGAGTAGCATAACGGCAGATTTTGGTCCGCTACCTACAACCGGAATCAATGGTTCAAATATAACATGGACAAGTAGCCGTCCTGATGTGGTTACTTTTGTTGAGATTGCTGGTAGTGTTTATGGCCAGATTAATCGTGAGAATGAAGATGTTCCTGTTGTTATTAGTGGTGAAGTGAGAATCAGTGATGTGGTTCAAACAATGGATATCGTATTGAATGTTAAAGGTCTTAATTTTGATGGTGCAGCAACAAGTCAAACTACTGATACAGCAGAACTTACAATTGTTTCGTGGACGGTTGGCGATAATACCGTTGTAACAGAGTTTAAAGATGATAATGGTAATGTAAGCACCAATACTGTGAATATTGCAGGTGATACCCAAAGTAGCACCTCAATATCTGAAAGTGGAGTAGAAACCGCGCTAGAGAATAGCGAAATCAGAGGGATATTACTTCAATCACCAAGCGGTGGTATTACAGCTCAAATTCAGCAAGTAAGTGATACTAGCCTTAGTCAGCAAACTTTAACTATTGAAGGTGCTAATGTTGAGGTTACTGTCAGTGATGCAGGTATCACGATGACACAAGGCGATTCTTTAAATGGTGAACCAACAACAATATCTACAATAAGCAATAATGGTGTCATAACGCATATAGTCGAACAAATAACAGAACCTGATAATACTGCAGTAATTCGCTTGCCAAATAGTAGTATGACGATTGATGAAAATGGGGATATGGAGGCGGTGAGTACAGTGCTCAATGATGACGGTAGCTTAACCATCATTAATGTTGCTTTAGGAGTTGATGGCCGTAGTCAACACCGGGTGACTAATGAGAATGGGCAAACAACGACTGCCACTACACAGTTACCAGGTACTGAAGTAACGGTGGGTAATGAGGGTATAGTTACTACAACGGTAACTGAATCCTCTGGTGTTAAGGCTATTGTAGAAACATTGCCCAATGGCACCACAACAACCTATTTCTTATATCCAAATGGTGCTGAAGAAAAAACAACTATAGAAAGTTTTGTGGCAGGCTCTAGCTTTGAAATTCAACTTGATAGTAATGGTGATTTAGAAATTATTTCAACGATTCCATTAACATCAACCTATACCATTCAGTAATTGGAATGATTATGACACTACTAAATAGAATATATTTAACATCGCTTGTACTAACACTGTCATCGTGCGGCGGTGGGAGCAGTAATGATGATGGCACAACAGCAATTGACGGCATCATAATAGTATTATGCAATGAGACTGACACATTGTGGACAGATGTAGAGATTGAAGATCAGATCGTACCAATCAGTGATGATGCCGTTGTTAAAATCAGTCACACAGCGTTAGGAGATAAACGAGTCTGTATTGTTACTGGTGCTGCAAAAGTTGTAAAAGCTTGATTGTGAATATTTTATTTCAATGTATAGCTAGCGTTTAAAAGTGGCAGGTTTTGGCATTAAGTAACCGCTATCTGTAATTCATATGTACATAAAGTTCAACATCAATAAAAACTCAGAAGAACACTCTAGGCTCTTTTAAATTTTTTCCAACTAAATGTTTTTCGGATCTTTTGAAAAATAATGTAGGTCTTGAATAACTACACGATAAAAACACCCCATGCTACTACAATAGAAAAACTGAAGAGCTTTGCTTGCAGGAACATTCACTTATTTTTATCTAGTGAGCAAAGTAAGGGTAATTAATTTTTCTAAGCTATTATTAGGAGAGGAATAATAGTTTCCATTTTAATTTATGTTTTTCAAACACCTGCTTTAAAAATGCCTGCATGCGTGCATGTCCAAGACGCTTTACCCGCTAATAGTATATTAAAGCGTTTACCGACTTCATCTGCCTCTGGATTAGTCAAACTGTGTTTAACGCCAGGATAATTAATAAACTAAAAAGCGCCATTCAATACTAATATTTTCGCTTTAACGTTTCCTTTTTACGATCGTGTTTTACTGGATCGTGAAATATAAGGACGTCCTGTCACCTATATTCACTTACCTACAGGGCAAATTATGAAAGCCCCAGTTTTTCCCTGCCTCCGATTCAACTACGCACAAAAACCGCCTCGTTAAATCTACCGCATTGGATTGGCGACAACCCTACCGCCTACTCAATGCTGTTGACTTAAGCCCTCTCTTGTTGGAGAGGGTTGGGTGAGGAGAATAAAATCATGCCTTTATAACTCCCCTCATCCCAACCTTCTCCCTTTGGAGAAGGAGCTTATTCTTAAGTCAACAGCATTGGGGGGCGGGGTTATTGGTAACTTTGATTGCGTAGAGCGCTTTAGTTTTACTTTAATCTGCGCTGATTTTAATGAAAGGTATCTATAATAATACACATAAATAAATTAAAGATTATTGTTACTAGGTCGATACTCAAGGCAGAGAACAATAATTAGTTGTTTCAAAAAAATTAAAATGAACTTTATTTTCGGCACATCTCTAGGAGAACGATCATGGCTTCAGTAATCAATACCAATATTTTATCGTTGAATTCACAACGTAATTTGAGTAAATCACAAAGTGGGTTGGCAACTTCATTGCAACGATTATCATCAGGCTTGCGTATTAATAGTGCAAAAGATGATGCGGCGGGTCTTGCGATTTCGGATCGTATGACTTCACAGATTAACGGTTTAAACCAGGCAGGTAGAAATGCTAATGACGGTATTTCATTAGCACAAACGGCAGAAGGGGCGTTGTCGCAAACAACTGACTTATTGCAACGGATGCGTGAGTTGTCGATTCAGTCTTCTAATTCAACTAATTCGGCTTCGGATAGAGCTGCATTGCAATCTGAAGTTAATCAGCTTAAACAAGAAGTAGATCGAATTTCATCAACCACTGAGTTTAATGGTTTGAAATTATTGGATGGTTCATTTACATCGCAAAAATTTCAAGTAGGTGCAAATGCGAATCAAACAATTAATGTTTCTATTGAGGGGTCATCAACTACAAACTTGCAAGACAATACTATTGATGCGGAGAATACAAATGCAACAGGGGGGCTTGTGTCGGTTCAGGCAGCTGCATCAGGAACCTCAAGTACAGGAATTACAGACAATGGGGTAGCGTCGGGTAATTTAACAATTAGTGGGACATTTGGAAAAATAGATGATTTAAAAATTAATGAAAATGACTCAGCATTCGATATTGCGGCTGAAATTACTTCAAGAGAATCTGAAACAGGAGTAACTGCTGATGCCATTACAGAGGTTAAGTTATCTGCATTAACTTCTGGAACTATTTCATTTGATTTATATACGGGGGACGGGACAACGACAGATTCTACAAGAGAGACGATATCTGCTCAAATTCCTTCAGGTGGTGATTTAAGCTCGTTGGTTTCTGAAATTAATAAAAAAGCGGGTACCACAGGGATAACTGCTGAGTTGAATGTAGAGGGAGATTCAATTAAGTTAACTCAGAGTGATGGTGAGGATATAGCTTTTGGTGAATATGTGCACAGTGGCTCTGCAAGTGCATCAGTAACTGCTTATGCTGTGGATGATGATAATGGTGATGTCGTTAGTACAACGGCAAGTGCTTCTTTGGTTGGGTCGGGTGCTGCGGATGCGACAGATGCTACACGGGTAACGGGAAGAGTGGATTTTCATTCTGCTGGAACTTATACGGTTTCTTCTTCAACAGCATCAGGGGATGGGTCAATTTTTAGTTCTGCTTCAGGGGTTGCTCAAGGGTCTGAAAGCCAAAAACTATCAACAGTTGATATTGGAACAGCTGAGGGTGCGCAAACAGCTATTGAGATCATTGATGCTGCGTTATCTCAAATTAGTGGGTATCGAGGAGACCTTGGTGCTGTGCAAAACAGGTTTGATGCTACGATTACTAGCTTGCAAGCAACCTCTGAAAACCTAAGTGCTGCACGAAGTCGAATTCTTGACGCCGATTTTGCGGAAGAAACGGCTAACTTAACTAAATCTCAAATCATGGTGCAGGCAGGTACTGCGATGTTGGCTCAGGCTAACCAAGTTCCACAAGGTGTATTGAGTTTATT